>WNGR01002320.1_pt1 | contig 40217 bp, 28 predicted proteins | sample 5407581 | NCBI WGS metagenome assembly WNGR01 (sample SAMN13153383, study PRJNA577476) | soil metagenome | isolation source: 80 cm soil or saprolite under Garry oak tree replicate 2 | place: USA:California | collected 2016-06-15 | reverse complement strand
CCGGAAAACCGGGACCATACTATTTTTCATGGTACGGATATCTCCGGATCAAAAAGGAAAAACACCGCACTAAAACAGAGCTTGTCATGCGTTGCTATCAGGTAGTGGCCCCAAAACGCAGCAGCGCTGGTATTACCCCTTATAGGCTGCTGGTGAAATAAAGATTTGCGAGAGGATATAGTTTTTTCGATTTTCCTACCAAGATTGTAGCCAAGAGTATAATTCACAGCTATAATGTGGGCAATAAAATGCTGTGCGTTAAATAAAACCAGGAGACAGAAAAGTGACTCCACCAGCTACAACTCCAAATGGTTTTGATTGGAATGGCTTAATAACGCTTGTGACTGGGGTGGTTGGTTTAGCAGCGGCATACCTGACACTCCAACAAATTGTAAGAAGCCACCCTGAGAGCATTACTGCTCCACTAGACCCAAAGATTACGGCAATAAAAATTGAGCGCCAAGCTCTTGACCAAGACATATGGGAACAAAGGCGTAAACTTAAAATTCAAAAATTTCTTCAATTTCTTCTTTTTAGCCATATTACCACCATTTTCTTTACAATTTCACTGTTATTCTCCTTGAAACTTGTTAAATTAGACTGGAATTTCATCATTTCCATGATCGTTCTCATCCCAGCTATTATTGCTTTGCATTTCTTCTCATACTATTTTATGGTGTATTATTTGAGATCACCTGATGAAATGAGATTTAAAAATGCAGAAGAAGGGAAATTTTATGTCTTTCAAAAAGCAGACATTGTCGTTGAGGGAGATATCAACTATATTTACTCCAAAGCACAAGAAGTAATACGGGGGAAAAATGTTCAGAATATTGATCTCGATGGAAACGCCCGAAAAATACAAGCGTACCAAAAGAACAGCTTTAGAAAAACTGCTGGTAAAATCACGATCGTCATTAAACCAGCTAACGAAACTACTCAAGGCTATTCAATCGATGTAGACTTTATAAGCGGGGCTTCAACAAGTAAAATACTGGCTATTAATGCACGTTCAAAGTTTATTAATGAGTTTATCGGCAAGCTTCTTACCAAAGAAATATCGTCGGGCGATAAAGACAACAAGCCTAATTAAGTATTAGGGTCTCCTATGTTAGCGTCTCTCCCGCTTCCAAATAGTTGAGATATAGGGCTGTCCGGTGGTTTTACTCTGTCCATAATAGATAGTGAGTTCGGGGTGATCTGTGTTCGCAAGGATACTAAGAAAGCATTAACATACGCGCAAATGAATGGATTTTCCAGGCCGTACATCTTCGATACTTCCCTGAACAAACTTATCTATTTGGGTTATACCCCACACCCCCCTTTTCGTGTGTAGCACCGGAAAAAAAGCGTAGCGCGAAGCATCAAACAGTGCGGGGTTAGTTGGTTTTTACTGCTTCAATGTTGCTATATTAACGATGTAGAACGAGCGCAAAAATGGCAAAAAGTCGAGATAAAAGCGTTGGTAAAGACCACTTTCCCCTCTTCACCTCGCCCCTATAACCCGCATTCTCTTACTCTTCTCTCACCCACGGTAAACCTCTTCTTTTCTATACTGTACTGATCTAGAGCAGGCAGGCAGTAAAGCTCTATCACTGGCGATAAGGGAACGGCGATGGGCTGGGCTGTCAAACGGTGACCAGGCAGCCTTCCATGACAAGAACGTTGGGACTGGCCTTCTCGTGGTTGTTCCTACCTGTTGACCTATGCGAGGAGCAGAAAACAGAGCAGGGCTCATTACGCAACTTGGTTTTGACTCTCTGGCAGAAGTAGCAGCCGGCGATGCTGGCCGAGTCCCGCCAGGAAACAACACTGGCATTGCAACAGCCACGTCTGAGGTGGCAACAACCCTCAAGGGAGAGGCTTACCGACTTGCTCCGCGTGTTCGCAGAAAGACAAAGAAACATGAAAGCAAGACTTCCGGCATCCAACAAGCTACGTTCGATGAGCTTTTTACCATACTCTCCAGGGAAGCAGCTATCCCCCGTTCCATAACCATCGGTGAAAGCTGGGCCGACTTTGAACCATCGGGACAACTTCAGCAACTTGATTTTGACTCACTGGTAAAAGAACCATCCGATGATGTCCGCGAAGTATCGGCAGGAACACCGGAAGAATTCGGAATTGATTGGGGCAGGCCAGCAGTTCAGCGATCTGATGTACGAGCTGACGGCAGTGAAGAAGATGGATTACGGATCGGCCTGGGAGAGAGCGGTACAGCAATTGTATCTCTCAGAAGAAGAAGAGTCCTCCTTGACGAACCAGAACCAGAACGTCAGCCTTCCCGCGACTTCTGCATAACCGAGGCGCACGGCGTCGGAACTGGTAGCTTGCACGAAAAAGCCAATGCCAATATTGCAGCAATCAGGCTCGTAAAAACGCTTGAGGAAGCAAACCGCGATGCCACGAACGAAGAAAAAGCACTACTGGTGCGCTACTCCGGCTGGGGTGCGCTTGCCGGAGTATTTGAAGGAGACGTACGCCGAAGACCGGAATGGAACGCGGTTGCCACAGAACTCTCGCAGCTTTTGACCTCCGAAGAATACGAGTCAGCGCGGGCAACAACTCCAAACGCGCATTTTACCTCCCCGCTTGTTATTGACGCTATCTGGAATGGACTGGAAAAACTCGGTGTAAGGCAAGGAATAGAAGTACTTGAGCCAGCTATGGGGATCGGGCATTTTTTCGGGCTCATGCCGGAAGCGATGAGCGGAGGACACCGGACAGGTGTTGAACTTGACTCGCTCACGGCCAGGATTGCCAAGAAACTCTACCCTGATACTACGATATTTGCTCAAGGCTTTGAAGAAACACAGCTTCCTGACAACTATTTTGACGCAGTTGTTGGCAACGTGCCGTTTGGCGATTATGCCGTTCACGATCCAGCCACGCGCCACAGCCTGACCCGCTCTATCCATGATTATTTCTTTGCCAAATCTTTAGAAAAAACACGTCCTGGCGGCATCATGGCCCTCATCACCAGCCGCTACACAATGGACAAGGTTGATACGACAATCCGCAATGCTCTGGCTGAGAAAGCTGACCTGGTTGCGGCGATCAGGCTACCCAACACCGCATTCAAGGGAAATGCCGGAACAGAAGTCACCACCGATATTCTTTTTCTGCAAAAGAGGCAGCCAGGCCGGGAACCGGCAGGGGAAAGCTGGACAGAAACTGAACCAATTGAGCTAGAAGGCCGCGCCATTGCCCTGAATGAATATTACGTCCATCACCCCGACATGATGCTTGGACAATTGACGCTCCAAGGGACGATGTATCGCGACAAGGAGCCAACGCTTGCCGGAGAGCTTACAGAGGATTGCTTACGGCAAGCCATTGAACGGTTGCCGGAACGTGTATATATTCCGCGAGATCATGGCCGGGAGGCACCATTCGCCGCGCCAATTGCAGATCCCGAGCAGTTTACCGGTATAAAAGACGGAGCCTACGCCGAGATTGAGGGCAAAATTGTCAAACGCACTGGCAACAGATTTGAACTCACCTCTCTATCAGCTATGGATATCATGCGGGTACGTGGGTTGCTACGGATACGCGACAGCGTGCGCGAGGTGTTTGCGACTCAATTGGATGATGCGCCGGAAGAAAAGATTATCGAAGCCCGGCAGCACTTAAACAGAGTCTATGACCAATTTGTTTTCAGATATGGCTGCATCACCGCACGCGATAACTCCCGCGCATTCACCGGCGACCCGGACCACCCCCTGCTCTTGTCCCTGGAACACTACGACGCAGAGAAGATGACCGCCACCAAGACGGTGATATTTGAACGGCGGACACTGGAGCGGTACAAGCCGGTTGAGCATGTTGAAACAGCCTCAGAAGCCCTTGCCATATCGCTCAATGAAACTGGCGGCATCAATTGGGAGCGCATGGCCGATCTTTCCGGCTACAGCCTCAAAGAGATACAGTCAGAACTGGGCAGCCAGGTGTACCAGAACCCTGAAAATGATTGGGAAACAGCCGACGAATACTTAAGCGGCGACGTTCGCGCCAAACTGAAGGCAGCGATGTCTGCGGCAGCCATTAATCCCAGCTATGCTCGCAACGTGGAAGCTTTGACATCTGTGCAGCCCGCCGACATCTTGCCCGGTGACATCAATGCACGACTCGGAGCACCCTGGATACCAAGGACCGATATTGCGGATTTCATCGCAGAAACGTTGCAGGTACCAAGAAGTAATGTCGCTGTCGGTCATGCAGGTGAAATAGCAGCCTGGTCTGTCCTGCTTGATGTTCTTTCCGCTCATGCAGTCAGCAATACAACGACTCACGGCACCAGGCGCATGAAAGCATCTGATCTGATCGAGGATGCGCTCAATATGCGGGTCCCGACGATTTATGATACCCTCGAAGACGATACCCGCGTCATCAACCAGACGGAAACCATCGCCGCCCGCGAGGCGCAGCAGAAATTGAAAGACCGATTTGCTCAGTGGATATGGGAAGACCCAGAACGCACAGAACGGCTGGCAAGGCGCTATAATGACAAATTCAACAATATACGGCTGCGTTCCTATGACGGTTCACACCTGACGTTCCCGGGCATGAACCGCACCGGCCTTCGCAACCACGATCTTGACCCGCACCAGAAAAACGCGGTCTGGCGGATGTTACAGAAGAAGAACACGCTCATCGGGCATTGCGTCGGCGCGGGAAAGACGGCGGAAATGACAGCCGCGTGCATGGAGTTAAAGCGCCTCGGCCTGGCAAAAAAACCCATGATTACCGTACCCAACCATCTGGTCGAGCAATGGGGAGCGGCGTTTCTTGCGCTGTACCCGCAGGCCAATCTCTTTATTGCCGGAAAGGACTTCTTTACAACAGGCAACCGCGAAAAGGCTATGGCGCGGATCGCGACCTCAAACTATGACGCAGTGATTATTTCCCACAAATCCTTTGAGTCCTTGCCGGTGTCCGATGAAACCTTTCACCGTTTTGTCAAAAAGCAGATTGACAGCCTTGAAGAAGCCATCAGGGAAACACAAGCAGAAAAGGGTGATACGCGCTCGATTGTCAAGCAACTTGAGAAAGCGAAGAAGCGGCTGGAGGCAAAAATCAAAGACCGCGCCAATCGCGAGCGTAAGGACAATGGCGTTACCTTTGAACAGCTTGGCATAGACCGGATTTTTGTCGATGAAGCAGACCTTTTCAAAAATCTCGGATTTACGACCAAGATGCAGCGCATTGCGGGACTCCCCAACACCGATAGCAACCGGGCACTGGATATGTATTTGAAAACACGCTATGTAGCTGAGCGCGGCGGCGGCATTGTCTTTGCCACCGGAACCCCGATCAGTAACACGATGGCCGAGATGTATACGCTTCAGCGCTACCTTGCGCCGGAACGCTTAGAAGCGGCGGGAGTCGCGCATTTTGACGCCTGGGCGGCGAATTTCGGGGAGGCGGTCACGAGCCTTGAGCTTGCGCCGGACGGATCTGGCTACCGCATGCACACCAGGTTTGCCAAGTTTGTCAACCTGCCTGAACTCCTTTCCCAGTTCCGCACATTCGCCGACATTCAGACAGCAGACATGCTCAAACTTCCGCGTCCGAAAGTAGCCGGGGGCAAGCCGGAGGTGGTTGTTGCGCCAGCCTCACCGCAGTTGAAGGCATATGTGTCCGGCCTGGTTGATCGGGCGCAACGGATAAGAAGCGGCAGCGTTGACCCGCGAGTGGATAATATGCTCAAAATCACCACAGACGGCAGAAAAGCAGCTCTCGATATGCGTCTGGTCAGTCCAGATGAAGAAGTAAGCCACGAGACGAAGATCAGCGAAGCGGTGAAGAATATCTACCGTATCTGGCAGCAAACCACTGCCGGGAGCCGGTTAACACAGATTGCCTTCTGCGATATTTCCACACCAGCTCCTGACAGGTTCAATGTGTATGATGAGATCAAAGCCAGGCTGATTGAGCGCGGCGTCCCGGAAAAAGAGATCGCCTATATCCATGACGCGGATACCGATGCCAAGAAAAAAACGCTCTTTGACAGCGTCAATGCCGGTCGTGTCCGGATACTCCTTGGTTCAACCGAAAAAATGGGTGCAGGAACCAATGTGCAACGGCTCTTAAAAGCAGAACATGATCTTGACGCGCCGTGGCGACCGAGGGACGTGGAACAGCGCCAGGGTCGTATTGAGCGGCAAGGCAATGAAAACGAGGAGGTTGAAATTTACCGCTACGTCACCGAAGGGTCGTTTGACGCCTACATGTGGCAGACCTTAGAGACAAAACAGCGGTTCATCCAGCAGGTCATGACCGGCGATATTACCGTGCGCGAGGCCGAAGACCTGGAACGTGGCGCACTCAGCTTCGCCGAAATCAAGGCGATTGCCTCCGGCAACCCTGCGGTGATGGAAAAGGTCAGGATTGATACCGAAGTCCGAAGACTTGACATGCTCCGCGCCGCCCACCTGAACCAGCAATATGAAATCGGCAAGCAGGTTCGGGAGTTACCCGAACGGATTGAACGCTCCAGGGAATATTATGCAGGACTCCTGACAGACATAGCCACCCGCAACGGACACGAAACAGAAGCATTTACCATGACAGTCAATGATCGCACGTTTTCAGGCAAGAATGGCCGGGAAGAAGCGGGAGCGGCTTTAATTCAGACCATTATGGCTTCGTTATGGGGAGACAGGGGGGAAGTAAAGCAGCTCGGTACCTTTAGAGGCTTTGCAATCGTGAGCAGTCCTGATAGTCTCGGAACGCCAAGACTGTTTGTTCGCGGCAACCATACCTACGAAGCGAACCTGAACACCCAGAACGAATTAGGCACAATATATAGTATAGAAGCTGTCCTGCGTCACCTTGACGATGTTGCCGTAAGAGAAAAAGAAGATTTTGAACGCAAGGAACAGGCGCTCGCTGATTACCGGGAGCAGCTTCACCGACCCTTTGAGTATGAAGAACGGCTGCGTGAGCTGTGTCTGAAGCAGCAGGAAATGAACCGCTCTCTGGACTTGGATAAGGGCGAGCGCCAGGTGGTATACGAGGCGGCGCAGGAGGAGGATACCACAACGGACAGTGAACGCCCTGCCGCCGGAGAGACAGTGATCTACTCTCGGACAAAAACCGCGTAGAGACCTGCCAGTAGTCATGGAGAAATTCCGATCCGAGAACGTACACTGTCCCCTCACCCACCGATCACCCCCCTGTGTTCTTCTTCACCGCTTCCCGACTGAAATATTTAGAACACGTTTTCAGATGCCTCTCTGACGCGCCACAATCGTTCTCACGGCCTCTTCCTCACTGAAGTTATATCTTTTATCCCCTGCTGCACATTGGCTTTTGGTATGGATGAGCTTTTTTTCTAAACTGCCTCTTGACATCCGTTTTTTATTTTTGCCATACTTGATGCAGTTTCAAAATGTGCTGGAAAACCCGCAAACGGCTTTCAGTACATTGACTGATCTTATGATTGTCTCAATTGCCACACAAAAAGGAGGAGCCGGAAAAACCACAACGAGCATTGCTCTCTCTGCTGGATTAGCACGAAAAGGGAAAAAAGTCCTTCTTGTTGATATAGATCAGCAAGCTAACTCCTCAAAAGTGCTTTTACGGCACTACCCTACGATCACCAAGGAGCAAAGCGTTCACGCGACCATCATTGAACGTAAACCGCTCCCTATTCATAAAACAGACGTTCCTAATCTCGATATAGTGCCAGGACATATTCTTCTTTCAAATACAGACGTTGAGCTGACCATCGCCAAAGATCGCCGCGAGGACAGACTCAAGCGTGAGTTGGACAAAGTAAAAGATAATTATGAGTATGTCTTTATAGACTGCCCGCCTAACCTTGGCTGGCTCACGATTAACGCACTGAACTCCTCAGATCAAGTTATTATCATTGTTGCCCCAGGCTACTTTGAACTGGACTCTATAGTTCAGTTTTATAAGACAATCGCAGAGGTTCAAGAGTTTTTTAATCCAGACCTCCAGTTAAAAGGTATTCTCTTTACGCGGAGTGATCCCACTGTTAATACGAGGGAGTCTTTAACTATCTTAAGACAGATGTACGGGAAAGAACTTCTTCCGGTGATTATTCCAGAGAACACCGATCTTCGGAACGCGCATTTTAACAAGCAAGATATTTTCGCGTACAATCCCCATGCCAAAGGCGCAGTTGCCTATGATAAGCTCATCAATGAGTTATTTCTATGAAAAAGAGGCTAGATACATCAGGAGTTATGAATGAGTTACGCGGGCAGTCGGTCTTCTTCCCTAGTACAACTCAAGAACCTGTGCAGCAACAGGAAGCAAATTTACCCACTTCTCCACCAGATGACGAACTTCAGCAGCAGGAACAACCAAAAACTCATGATACCGTGATACCACGATACCATGAAACCAATGTTGATACCACGATACCAAGCAACCATGATACCATGGTACCAACAACTGAAGATGAGATGTTGGAAGCAGTACGAAAAGCAGTCAAGCAGGTCGGGAAAGAAGCCGCTACGCAACGGCTCACATTAGAAGAAAAAAATGCTTTGAAGGCAATTGAGTTTACCTATGGGCAGCAGGGTATTATCACCAGTGGCAATGAGATCATTAGAATTGGTATGAATTATGCGCTTAAGGATTATCAGAAAAACGGTGAGAACAGTATCCTGGCAAAAGTATTAAAACGCTTGAATTCCTGATACCACGATACCATGATACCAACAACGACACCATGATACCGTGAAACCAAGCAACCACGGTGCAATTTAGTCCTTGACATCAACCTAATCGATCCTTCTATAATAAACCTGCTTACAAAAAAAGCACAAAAAAAGGCTTTACGCCTTGATAGGAATAAAGCCGTTGAGTGACTTAGAACATCCTCAGCGTAGCAAAAATCCCATTACGTTGTCAAGCCTCATAATTTCTATGGGTTTCTCTAACTATATCAATCTATTTCATGCGCCATCAATTCTGCTCGAAGTATATACCCGCTCTCACTCTGCCATGAGATACAGCAACCGCCGTTTCCATACGTAAGTGTGGTTTCATGGGTAATCAACGGACTGGCTGGCCTGGGAACTTTGACACCGGATACCTCATGCAACGGGTCAAGGTACCGGAAAACCGGTACCTTGAATAGGGGATTAGGAGAAATCCTTTAACCTGAGTAACCTCAGCGAAAAAGACGCTGCTCGTTAAGAAACTCAAAAGTGAGTTTCTTGAAAAAATCGACGCGCAGCGTCGCTAGGAAAGCAAAGGAAACGGGAGAGAAGAAACAGGAGAATAGCGGAGCAGGGGAGAGCCTATTTTATAGGCTAGGTTTGTTGTGTTTAGAAAAACGGCAAAACCCGAAATTAACACGAATACTCCTGAATACATATCTTTAACGTATACAATTTTTCCTTTTTCCAAGAGTGTGCCAGGGGAGGGGACTCATACTCCGGCAGCTCACCGTACACCCATCTTCCTCATTCACGAGACTACAGATTGCTCCAACGATCCGGCAGCCGCAACGTGCAACAACCACTGCGTGGTGTACGGCAAGATAAAGCGGGGGAAGATCCGTCCGCATAGCCACCGTACAGCCTGTGACAGCAAAAATCCCGGCGCGTCCGTGACGGATACGTAGAGATGTGCAGGTTTCAGCCTGGGTGAACCCTGCGATCAAGGGAGAGCTTAAGCGCATCGCTTCCCAGGAAGGACTCAGCCTGTCACAGACCTGCGCCGCGCTCCTTGCGGAGGCCATCCGCCAGAAGCTTTCTGTCCAGCACGCCGTTCTTTTGCAGCCCATCATTGAGCAGGCAATCAGAAAACAAATGCGCTCTGTCACCACCCGGCTCGCTCTTCTTCTGGCACGAGGGGCATACGAGAGCGGGCAGACCAAACGTCTTATGGTTCATCTGTTGAAACACTCACGGGTGAACCAGGTTGTGCTCAAAGCCATGCTTGAGGACGCGAGCAGGGGAGCGCGAACGAGTCTACTTCGCAAAACCCCGCAACTTGAAACCGTGCTGATGGAGGTTGAGGCCTGGCTTTCGGAAACCGACAGAGAGGGGTAATGGCAATTGTGAAGGCATCCTACACCAGAAGCAGGGGAGCGGCAAAAGCCAACATCCGCTACATCCAGCACCGGAAGGGGAGAGAAGAAACACACGTAACCCGCACCCTCTTTGGCATTGACGGGCTCATGGGCAGATATGACGCATACCGCATGATTGAGAATGCAGAGCAGGGGAGTGTGTTTTTCCGCATTATCATAAGCCCCGATCCGAAAGGCGAGGACACGCAGAAAGACTTACGATTGTGGGAGATAACCGAGCACACCATGCAGACACTTGAAGAGCGTATTCATAAGCAGGTTGCCTGGGCAGCCTCAGAGCACAACGACCACACCCCCAACCGGCACGTGCATGTGTTTGCCGTTGTTGCAGGGAGGCTTAACTCTCAGGATTTTCAAGCGCTCAGACAGAGCGCAACGCAGGTATGTGTCCGGCAGCGGCAGGAACTTGACCTGGCACAAACACCAAAGGAGCAGGAGCGGGAGGAGGTTGAGCTGGAACGCTCAGTCGGGTAATGCAGCGCGTATATCTCTTTCTTTGCACGGTTATTCAGCGGATACACGCTTTTTTCTCAACGGATACCCGTTTGCACCAGGCCAGGTTCTCACGGCTTGACGAGCTCAACACCCTTCTTTGCCCGCAACCGGCGGAGTATGGCCTGCTTCTTGGCAGAAGGAAGACCCAACAGCTTCTGACTGTCCGGCCCGCGAAGACACGGCCTGAGCTGGGCAATCTCTTAATTGTCGGACCCACCAGATCAGGCAAGGGACTTTTGGCAACAAGCCAGCTCCTCTCCTGGCAGTCAAGCGTCATCGTGAATGACATCAAAGGCGAGCTTTTTACCCAGACCGCAGGCTACCGGTCCTCGCTTGGTGACGTTTACGTGATTGACCCGACCGGCGTTGGACACTGCTTTGACCCGCTCTCAGGCAAGCAAACGGAAGATGAGTTCTACTCTATAGCAGCCCATCTGCTTTTCAAACCGGATGAAGGGGAGGGACAAATCTTCACCCAGCGGGCAACCGTCATGCTCACGCAGCTTTTTCTTGCCGCACGGCATGAGAACAAAGCACCGCTTCCCTATACGAGGTCCCTGATCCGCTCAGGACTTTCAGAAACAGCAGCCCGGCTCAATCTGGTTGACCCGACCCTGGCCACGCAGTTTCTTGATGTTGGGTATACTGACGCAAACCTCTCTGACAGATTTCTTTTGTCTTCCTGGGGAACACTCACCGCCCGGATGCGCCCCCTTCTGACTGAGACCGTTGTGCGCTGCTTTACCCATGCGGATTTTAACGCTGGAAAGCTTCTTCGTAGTGACAAGCCGGTGAGTATCTATCTGCGCTGGCCGGAGAAAGACCTCCTGGCGCTCTCCCCCCTGGTCAGGCTTTTGTGGGGGACACTGATTGACGAGCTGATTTCCGTGTATGACGCACATCAGGGCAAAGATTGCCGACCGGTACTGCTTCTGATTGATGAGGCCGGACGAACCGCGATCCCGACTCTGGCCGATCACGCGACAACCGTTGTTGGCCGGGGCATTTCCCTGTGGATTGCCATCCAGTCCCTTTCGCAACTTGAGACGGTCTACGGCAAAGCCCGCTCCCTGGTGCTCCGGGACAACATGGAGTCTCAGATTTACTACCGCCCGACTGATCTTGCAACCGCCCGCTACCTTGAAGAACGCTTAGGAACGCACTCTGCCTATGCCCGCTCAACAACATCAAAAGAAGGCACCGAAACAAGCGAAGGATTATCAGAGCGGGGCATTCCGCTCCTTTCCGCCCAGGAGATTTTACAACTGCCTGATGAGGAAATTATAGGGTTCCACCGCCACCTGCCCCCCTTCAGAATGCAGCGCGCAGACTGGCGACACCATACTCTGTTACAACACAGACGGACCATGCCAGCGCCGATCCTGCCAAAGCTCCAACCGGTTGCAGATATCCCTTTGGAAACGATGCTAATTCCTGAAGTTGACCAGGACATCGACGAGCTGCTCAATTGAACAGGTACCGTGCTCTGCTTCACTTACCCGAAGCCTGGCAGCGACCACCAAAACCTCTGCACCGGATAATTGCGTATGTCAAATGTTTTCTATGATAGGTCTGTAAGGGCATGGAATGACTGTAGACGTGCGTTTCTTGCGGAGACGGGAAAATGGTGCCCCCCTCCCCCGGCTCTGGTGTCAAATGTGGTGTTTAATCCATAGCCTGAAACACTCCATTTGACACTCCCACGAGCACTCCTCCCTTTATTGCTTTACTTCCTTGCCACATCGCTCACCAGGCTCTTTCACCTTGATCCTCGCATACTAAGCAATTTACTTTCCTGCTTCGTTTTCCACCTGGCTTCCATACCTCTCTTGAGGTATGGAATGGCGTGGTTTGGGTAAGACCCGCGCGAGCGATGGAAATGTCTCCGTTGGCTGCAATAAGGCCGACGAGCGTTGTCTTCAGGAAGTCTCAGGCTCGCTCAGATCAAGCAGGGGAACAGGAGTGTTTGTCAGGGGAGTGGTCCAGACAGGGGAGAGAAAGAACCATTCCGGGTCGAGATCGCTGGTTGGGGGAAGGCTCGTGAAGAGAAGCAGATCAGCGTCTGATATTTTTTCCAGCAGTGATAACTCTTGCCTGGTCCACAGACGCAACTGCTCCTGGCGTTTCTCACCGGCGGTTGTCGCAAAGGCAATGGTAATGTTTTGCGCACCAAACTCCTTTCTATGTATTTCAGAAAGAGAGGCTTGGTAGAGCCCTCGGACTTTGCGTCTGAATTGTTTTTGTTCTTCCGAGCCCCTGTCGAGTTCAAGCCACACGGCTGTTTGATAGGTGATCCCGTTGAGGCAGAGTCGAAAATCAAGCCAGGCGTCAGGAATGACGCTTGTCACCTGTGTTGAGGTGTGCTTCCTGCCATTACTCGGTGAGTCAGGAGAAGGAACATGCAGAGGTTTCTGTTTGAGTATCCATTCATGTTGCATGTCGCATAGCAGAATGGTTGGTACGCGTCTGGGGAGGAGCGCTGCAGCGATGAGCACGTCATTGAGGCAGAGCGTGTGTTGCATGTGTTGGTAGGAAGGAGCGGGCTTTGCCTGGCAGCTAGACGGGCTTGCATCAAAGCCCAAGGTGTGCAGGTATTTCATACCCTTGTATCCGAGTGTGTAGACATATGCCCGGTTTCCTTTATGGGTTGATGGTAAAGGGAAGCGTACCAGCCATTGCTCTTCTGCCAGCCGCTTTACATACTGGCCTGCGTGATTTTTTGAGCGCAGTGAACGAGCCGAGAAGAACAAACGAGTGATTTGTGCAAGCGTGAGGTATTGGTAGGTATAGACGGCTTGGAGCATTTGCCCGTCGCGCTCTGAAAGGGTTGGAGCCTGGTGTGTCATCTGGTTTCCTCTTTGTCATGTTTGGTGTGGATGTATTAGCTCTCACTCACCGGTGTGCGTCGTCGTGATTGACGCTTTGCTGTGATGTCAGCCACAGACGGTGTTGGCGCTTCGGCGCTGTTTTCTTTTTCCCGCTTGGGTTCTGGTACTGCTGCTTTGGGTGACAAAGGTTGCAGCAGGCGCCGGGCGTACGCTGCCTTCAGGCGGGTAAGCTCCCTCTGGTTGACCAGGGGCGGCACCGTCAGGGTTTGTATCTCAACGGTCCTGTTGGCAATATGCACGAGAGCGTGACCTTTGGGCAGGTGTTTCAAGCGTGTTTCCCAATGACTGGCTTTCGTGGGCTCTTCATCAGCCTGCACGTTTGTCGGCCCTACCCCAAGTAGGGATAGGAGCAGGTCTTGCCAGTCAGGAAGCTCTTCCTGCTGCACGAATGGTTCGGTAAAACGTGTGGCTGCTGCCTTTGCATCGTCGTGGCCTAAGCGAAAGGCAATCTGGAGACAGTTTTGCAACGCTGCCCGGATGTCCCGGGTCTGGCTGAGGCTTTGCGAGGCCAGGGTGAGTGTCATCCCGAACTTACGGGTTAAATCAAGCAGGCGCTGAAGGCTTTCCGGGCTGTGATTTAAAAACTGGAACCATTCATCAATGATCAAATTGTAGGGCTTACGTGTGGCTTGCGGCTGGGTGGCGCGGGCGAGCATTGCCATTTCAAAGCCAACGGTCAAGAGGACGCCAAGAAAGCGCTGCGTCTGCTCATCTAACCCACCGAGATCAAAGATGACGCTGATCCCTTCATCCAATATATGGCTGAAGTTAATGAGGTTATCTGAGCTTCCCAGTGCAGCGCGTAGCGGGGGAGAGAAGCTTAAGAGAAACACCCGCCTTAGCGTTGACTCAAGGGACATTTTGCCGTAGTGGTCAAAGCGGGTGTGAAAGAACTCAAGCACAACCGGGTCTGAGACGTTGGCAAGCAGACTTTCGCGAAACAGAGGGTCTGAGAGCAGGCGGGCTAAATCGGTCAAGGGCCGGTTGTTTTCGCAGAGAACTGTGGTTGCTGACTGGATAATGTTCTCAAAGGTGACGCTACTGCCTTCATCGAGGTTTTGCCACACGCGCTTACAGCACTCCAAGAAGTTGGCGGCGATCTGCTGGGGGGTGAAGGGTTGTTTGAGCCAGTTAAAGGGAACAGCGTGCGAGGGATCAGCAAACCGAATATACCAGAGCCGAGCAAATGCTTTCTCATTTTCAAAGAAGCCGGTTGCAAGGAGTATTGAGAGTGTGTCATCGGCAAGGTCCGAGTGCGGGTCAACGCAGGCGAAGGGTATGCCGAGGTTGAGAAGCTGGACACTCAGACTAGTGATGAGCTTAGATTTTCCGTATCCACTCAGGCCATACAGCACGCGGTGGCGGCGCAGACCATCACCATAGAGCAGGAGCGGCTCGCCTGTCTCAACCCTGGTGCCTAGCTGGAGGCTGGGGATGAACGAGATGTTTTGCCTCATACGGTCTCTCCTTCACGTATCGTTTCCGGGCTCAGGCAGCACTTCCCCTTGATTGCTGGTCTGCCAGGTAAGCGCTGAGAACAGATTGCCAGTTGGTAAACTCGTCTGGCAGAAGTGCAATCTTTTGTACAGCAAATGGTTGTTGTGCAGGAGACAGCGCACGTCTTTTGCCATCCGGGCTATAGTTGTGGCTGCCGAAGTTAAACCAGGCGTTCTGGCCTCTCGTCTCAGTGGTGAGGGCTTTTTGGGCAAGAGGTGAGAACATTTGACTATGCGCCAGCCAGGCGTTTTCCTCACCGCGCGGCCCGAACTGGTACCCCTCTGCTGCATGTCCAAACAGGTCATGGACTGCCCGAAACTTCACGTTAATATTCCAGTGGCTCGCGGTATGTGTATACCCCAGGAGCGCATGGTCAGTTCCACCAGCGAAGACGTACAAATGCATATTATTGGCGACATCTGCCATCATCCCGGCTGAATTGTTGTATGGTTGCCCGGGGTGTTGCCAGGGTTCAACGGTAATGCCCATTGTCTTGGTGAGGAAGGTAAACTGGTCGCACACTTCCACTGCAAAGTGGGTGTAGGCAATACAGGCCTCAATGGTGCTCGTATCGTAGAGCGGAAGGGCATCGTAGGCATCTGCGATGGCTTTTCCGACTGTTTCATCACAGGGGACATAGTTGTCCTGGACAATGGGGGCAAACCCCTGTTGTATGTTGTAAATCTGGGCTCCGAATTGCAAGTAGATGTTATGCATCGTAGTCTTTCCTTATATGGGTTGCATGGTGCCTGCGACGCAATTGCAGGTACACCAGACTGAATAATAGGGACTGTGAGCGGGTGTTTCAGGAAGCAAACATTTCCCAAAACGCCCGCTTGTACGTTGTGGCGTCTTCCTTACGCCGCAAGGGCTGCTTCTTGCTCCTCTGGTCTGTCATCCATGTGCCACCAGGGACGGTGAAGCACCTCTTGTACCAGACCGCCGCGCTCCCGCTCAAACGTCATACTTGCGGAGAGTTCAACGCAGCGTGCGGTGATCACAAGGATAGCGAAACTCAAGCCGACAGCACCCTCTGCTACGGCGGCGTACGTCTGATCGCTCTGGGTGAGGCTCACGTAGATCAGCAAGCCGATTGTTAGGAAGAAGACCGCCAGGGCTATCCAGAGCGCTTTGCTCTTGGGGTTTTTCACAAACGCCCGGATGATGGCGTTGATCGCTTTGGTGAAGAGCCATATCCCGATGATCAACATCACGATGATGATGATCCCGATAACCATGATGATGTTGCCTACCACGTCACCGATAACGCTGCCTCCGGCTGAACCGCTCGACATAGATTTGCTCCTTTCTTCTTGGGGGGACAGGGCGCAGTCAATTGCGCCCTGTCCTGGTATTTACGACACAACGTTTTGCTGTCTGCGCCTGCCGTTCACGTGTACCGGCGCGGTGTCCGGTTTCGCTATCTCAGCCGCAACAGGTGTCTTCGCCGAGACTTCGTGTGCCGCTTCCGGCGGGGTGAGGAGCAGGGGTCGAAGCGCTGAAACCTGGATATAGTAGCCGGGGTTGTCTTTGGTCTCCGGTGTGCCGCTGCCGCGAACAACGATCAACTTGGCCTGCGGGTTGGTTTGCGTCATCACCGGCTGTATGGCGTTGCGATACCCCGCAAAGCGCTGGTCGCTTAAGGGGACAGGCTCATTCACCAGGAAGGCCAGCGGATCGCCTATTGTCACGCCTTCCTCAGTCATTGCTAAGCTTCGTGGTTCACCGATTTTCCGGAACAGGTTAATTGTCTGATTTATACAGTCATTCAAGTCACCCTTGCCGACTTTGGCTTGTTCCTTTGACCGCAAGGCATTGACCAGGTGCTGGCCGGGCGTTGCCTTGCCTGATGATACTTTTGCGCTGGCGAAAGAGAGAGTAGTGAAGGGAGAGACAGCACTACACCACTCGAATACTTGGCCGAAACTGGGGTTGAAGTACGAGTGCTCGTGACAGACCAGGAGGCTTGCCAGAAACTTTGCCAGAAACTTCTCCTGTGTCTCCTCACCTGTTCTTTTCGCTAGTGCTGATCGCTCGTCGATGACGAGGGTGTTGAGGATAACCTCCTCCTCCCAGAGTGCGCGCAGACTCTCCAATGTCTCAGCCCAGCGCCGGTCATGAAGTACGTGCGCTGAGAGCGTTGAGACGAGGATAATTGAGTGGAACGGCAAACGTCTGTGCAGGTTTTGTAGTTCCTCGGCAAGGTAGGGGACGAGCAGGAGATTAGTGGCAAGAACAATGTGCCCGTTGCTGACAGGTGCGCCGGTAAAAGAATCCACTATGCTCTCGACAATGGTATGCATAATGCGGCTGTAGGCCTGCTCCAGGGGAGTGCCTGCCTTGATGATGTCATTGATCTGACCGTGAGGGGTGATATCTTTGATGCTTTGGCTTCCTGGCCGCAAGGTGCATCCTTTCGGACGGGATAAATCAGCAACGGCTTGCAGGCGAACGATACGCTGCGCTCCAACTTCTTCCCCGGCTCTGTCAAGCGGAGGAGCGAAGCGAAAGCCGATATTGTCAAGGTGAATTCGGGTAACTACTTTGCCAGTCATTATTGGGTCCTCCTCTGGTGTCGTGTCAGGCAGTTGAGCGCCTGCTGTTTCCGGCAAAAACCCGGCAACAGCGCTACGTGATGGCAGCGGTGTCGTTGCAGGGGTGTTGTGTTGCGAGTGGAAAAGGGGAAAGGGAACGGGCGTGAGGTACTCATCACCGGCAGTAGCAAGACTGTGGCCGAATATCCCCAAGCCCAGGGCCAGGATACGAAGCACAACGTACGAGAGAGCAACAAGAATGGTGTAGACACCGGCAATGCCGACAAACAGCGCCCAGAGAGCAATCGCTGAGGCCAGGCCAAGGAGTAACCCGAACACCAGGGAGATGTTAAACCCGAGCACTGCGGTGTCAGCGCTAGATGCCACCTGCTCGCTTATTTGCATCTGCCCCCAAAGCACAAAGTATGCCATGGTCAGTGCTGAGACGACAAACAGCACCAGGGCAAGAAGTGTTGCAGCGAGACGCACGTACTTTGAGAGTCGCTCAACAGGCAGCAGCCGCCAGCCATCGGGAATGAGATCGATGAGATCGAGCAGCACAATGCCCCACAGTGCGCTGACACACAGCCACAGCAAACCTGAGAAGGTATCTAAGGGAAGCCAGGCTAGTTTCCCGGCGGTGACCCCAAAGAACGCGGCGCTACGAAGCCGTGCTAAGGCAAAGTCTCCGGCAAAGACGAACAGGGCCACCACAAGGTAGACGATACGCGCAATCACATTGGCTTTCGGCGGCCACTCCACTGCGGTATCAAGCTGTTTCTTGCACGCCAGTGATCCATGCAGGCATGCCCACCCGATGATGCTAAACGGCCTCGCCAGCCAACGAAGGCCATTGGCAGCCTTCTCAAAGCGTCTTGCCAGCAGGGACAGGGCAAAGAGTACGAGAAGCGTTATACCGATGATAAACAGTATGGTCATATGGTTCTCCTTTCATGAAAACAGGTTCGGTGCGGCAAGTGATTGCCCAGGGTCAAAAAAACGGATGTCGGTTGATCCGGCCTGTTGAAACACCTGCTGCCACTGAGCATCATTGCGTGCGCAAACCGGTGCATGCTGGCAGTAGTGGAAAATGACCCGAACCCGAACATGCTTGAGGTGCATACCGCCCTGTACCTGCTGTGACAGGTCATTGTTGTCCAGGTCAGTTGCCAGCACGAGAATGCGTATTCCCTGCATTCCATGCAGGCGCTGGCTTGCCCGCTCCACAAACCCGTAAATGTCAGTGCCGATGGTGTCAACAGGCGGCTCCAGACGGCGCAGCGTATCGGTTTGCCGTTTCACCTGGCTGCGAACCAAAGCAAGCTGCGCGTGGTTTTGCTGCAACAGAGCGTAGTAGTTTGCCAGTGTCCTGGCATTGTAAGCCCTCACTGCTTTGGTTGCCTGGGCATCCTGGTACGGATCACCGGTTGGCGTGGGTGCGGGTTGGAGGGTGGGTTCTGCCGGATCAGCAGGCAGGGCAGGTATCACAATCGGCGGCATGGCTGTGCTGTCTGGACTCCACGAATTGTCAGTGATCCAGTTGACATAGACGGTGGCGCCGTCCTCATTGGGTTGCACCAGCCTGTCAATCGAATCGGCAACCCCCCGTTTCGCCTGTTCAAACACGAAGCGCGGATAGCTGCCTGAGATATCAAGGCCAACCGCAATTGTGATGTAGGCTTGGTGGGGTGCCTGTATGGGCTGCATGGTAACAACAGGCGGTGTTGCTGCCGGTTTCAAGCTTGTGCCAGGCAGCAGTACGCCACAACTACTGAAGAAGAGCAGGGCAAGCAAGAGTAGAGGTGTGTATGCCCATGAATGCTGCCCTGCTGTTGTTCGCCTCATCTTTTTCTGACGAATGTTCACGAGGGTCTCCTTTCGGATGGAAATGGCTAAAGTTGTACGGTTGTAAGGAGGTAGACCCAGGTTTGCATTTGCATGGTGTGGTATCCTCAAGATGGGCCTACCAATGTTATTCAGTTGGTACTCACGGCTGGTACAGCGTGGACCAGTTTTGCAGTGTGGCACGCTACCCAGCCAGCCTCTTTACTCGCTCCTTTCTTTCATCGCTTAAAAATTACATGAAACGCATTACCAGGACGCAGTTCAAGCAGGCACTACGAACCACCTCTACAAGCTCTTCAAGGAAGCTAAAGCGGATGTCAGGCTGGATTGCTCCAGCCAGACCGGTACGCACAACTTACGAATAAACTGTGCTGCAAAGCGCCCTACAGAGTAAGCACAACGCGGTCAAATTCTCCTGGTGCCTCAGTGCTTGGTATATAGATTTCGCGGGTTTCACCATCCTCGAAGAGGATCACCTCATCCGGTTGGCAACCTGCCTGTTCTGCAATAGAGGCTTTCAGGATATCGGGATACTGAAACATGATTTTTTTGAAGCCTGGCCAAAAGACTCTCATTTCCCCGGTTAATACGAGGCTGTGCTGCCGGCTGGGTGAGCCTGCCCCATGGTTATCTGCTTCCGGCGGTGGCTCATTGCAGGGAGACGGAGCTTCGCTGCAATGACTAAGCGTGAGCGAGCCGACCAGGGCTGCCGCGCCTCGTTTGAGAAACGATCTCCTGGACAGTCGCTTGCCTGTACCGGGTTGGTTACGATTGCGTCTCATTGCTCTGTTTCCTTGCGGCGCTTGCTCGTGCGGGCGGACGCGCTACGGGGTTTGCTTTGTTTTGACTTGGGACGGGCGGCAGGCGCAGACTTAGGCGAGTCGCTACAGTAAGTGAAGCGAACTGGCGGGAGTCCGGCCTTAACCCTCACGCTGTTGACTGCCCTTTCGGCAGCGGCTGTTATCAGCGCAAGCTGCTCGTCCTTGTCCATGTCCGGTGATGGCAGACGGTGAAGTTTTCGCCTGTTGGTACTCATGTGATAATCCTCCTTTAATATGGTGTTTGGTCACTACGGAAAACCGGTGAACGTGATGGAGAAAGCCAAAATCGCGCGTTTTTCAGATCTCCATCGCTAGCCGATGGTAGTAGGTTGACGGGATATCCTGTCTGTGACCCTATGTTGCAAGCCTAGAATGTTTTGCGATGGCTTCAAACGCTTTTTGGGGGGCATCGTAAAACTGGTTTTGAAAAGAGTGTGAAATGTTGTGTTAAAAGTGGCAGTGAAAATCAACAGGATCGACCGGGATAGACGAGGATATCGGAATTGACGCGAGGGGGAGGAAATGGTATAAACTGATTGCTTGTATGGGTAGCGTAGAGTTGGGTGGATCAGGTGGAGAGGAAGCTTTTTCTAATCAATTGTCCGGGGAGCCGGAGAATCCATCCGAAAAAAAGCCGGACATAAGAGTGTTTCATGAGCGAGCTAAGGCTACAGGTGCATATGAGCATCTGAGTGAGCGAAAGCGAGCACTTATGGAGGCGTATTTTACCACACCGGCATCGTATAATGACTTGCGGTCTCTGGCGGGAGGCGTTACACAGGAGCGCGTGAAGCAGCTTATTCATTATGGTTATAGGGAACTCTGGCATCATCTTCCCCCGGAGATGCGGAAAGAGTATCCATTCAACTCACCTAAATATTTTGAATTTCCTCATAAAAAATATCGCCACAGAAGAGGTTCTCCCCCGAGGAGTAGATAATTACTCAACTCTTGCCTTTTCTTTTTTCTGTGCATGTGCTATATATAGAGAGGCGGAGAGACCTCATCAACTTCTGAGCCTCTACAACTTATCCTGATAGTGCGATACATATATGTAGTATTGGAGTTCCCGTGAGGTTGGACCATGCCAAAGCTTGCGAAAGACGCAATTCCAAATGAACTGCTGAGATATGAGCGAGAACGGCGCAACTGGGCGCAAGTGGATGTAATACAACAGGGTGAAACGGTATATGTTACACCCATACCTCCCCGACAGTGGCTAAAGAAACGGCGTAGGAGACAGCCGAGAGAGGAAGACGATCAAAGAAAGAAGGAAGTGGATCCAAAGATGGTTGGAAGATGGGAGCGGGGCACCCTCATGCCGACACACCACTATCAGCGACAATTAGCAGTACGCTTCGGCAGAACTGAGCGGGAACTCGGGTTTCCCAAAGAAGGCATACCGTTTTGGGATGTTAAATATAAGCAAAACGAGTTGTTTACAGGCCGTGAAGATATTCTCTTGCAGTTGAGCAATATTCCTCGCTTGCGTAATGAGCATAATAAACAGAAGCCTGAGAGTGAGTCCCAACAGAAGCCTGAGAATGAACCTCCGCTCAAGCAGCGCCCGCAGGTGCTCACGGGTGTTGGAGGCGTCGGCAAGACGCAAATTGCCGTTGCCTATGCCTATCGCTATCAGCGCGAGTATCACACGATTATCTGGTTGAACGCAAGCTCGCTAACAGAGCTTACCTCTGAGTTTGCTCAGATTGCTGAGGTGCTGAGGCTCGTTGAAGAGCAGGATGTGGGTGACCAGCGCAAAATGATTGCTGAGGCGCGAACTTGGCTTTCCTCAGAGCATCTCACCAGGTGGCTTCTTATATTTGATAATGTCGATAGCCCGGAGATAGTCCACGGAATTGTGAGCTTGCTTCCCCAGAACTACTATGGTCACGTGCTGCTGCTCTCTCGCTTGGATGATCCAGGAGCAGAGGTATATGGTTTGCAACAAGTCAGGATAAAAAGTATGCTGGAGGAGGAAGGCGCAATGTTTCTGCTGCATCGGGCAGGGCTTCTTGATAGGGAGGCTCCTGTTACACAAGCAATACAGGGCGATCAGCAGCAGGCCTTAGCACTATCCCGAACTTTAGACGGGCTCCCACTGGCTCTTGACCAGGCAGGAGCATACATAAGAGAAATTCCGACTACCCTCCATGAGTATACAAAAACGTATGAAACTCGTCGGGCGGAGTTCTTGCGCCACCGAGGAAACTATGGGTTTAGCCATACTGAGTCTGTTGTGGTTACGTGGTTGCTGAACTTTGAGCAGGTTGGGTCTGAAGCGCAAGAACTGCTGCGGCTTTTTGCGTTTCTTGCGCCAGATGATATCCCAGAGGAACTTGTAACGGCTGATGCACAGGTACTTGGGCCTATCCTGGCACCTGCTGCCAGCGATAAGGAGCGTTTAAGGAAAGCTGTAAAGAACCTGCGCCGCTACTCACTTATCAGTCGTCATACTGCTGAGCACGTGTACACCATTCATCGCCTCGTGCAGGCAGTTATTCAAGACGAAATGGAAGAGCAAATGCAACGCGTGTGGGCTGAGCGAGCAATGCGGGTGGTCTGCCATATATTTGTTGACACCGATGTCCAAAGGGAGGGTACATCCGAGTGGTGGCGCAGGCATGCTTACTATCTCCCGCACGCTCATTCTTGCTTCGTGCTATATACGGAGAGGTCGTATTTTATTGCAGAACTTATACATTTATTTGACAGCATTGCGTTTTACTTGTACCGATGCAACCGCTTTGATGAGGCATATCAGTTTTACAATTGTACAAAGAATATTAAGGAGTCAGTATTTGGTTCTGAGCATCAGCAGGCAGTTCGTGCTCAAAACAACATGGGAGTACTTGAAATAAAGCGGGGAAATTATGAAAAAGCCAATGAGCAATTAAAGCTTGTGTTGAAAACCAGTCTAAACCAGGCTGAGCCTGATTATCTTGTCTTGGGCGCCTGTTGTAATAATTTTGGAGTTCTCCGCCATTCCCAGGGTCGCCTTGAGGATGCGGAGGCGTTTTGCCAGGCAGCAGTAACATATCTGAAAAAGGTTAAAGGTGAGCCCCTTCGGCTCTCTTCAGCACAGGAAAACCTCGTCCAGTTTTATCAGGAACGGGGGCGTGGTGAGGACGCAAAGGCACTACGCGTACAAGTCGGAAAACCTGATGCACTCGATGCCTCCACCGATGAAGGCATACAGCAAACAATGGTTTACATGACCGGCGGGCCTGATTTCTTGGGCATGAAGGCAAGCACCGAATTCCCTTTGCTGTCTTCTTTTTTGCTGCCTTCCTTAAATGCTTTCTACGAGCAGGCTAAGGAAACGACTGGCATTTCTCCTACCGAGATATCGTCTATGATGGATACTTTCGCACAGTTTTATAAGGTTTATGCTGAGCAGGGAAGCGAGAAGGCGCTTGCTTTTTTCAGAGATGCAGTAAAACCTTATTGGAATTGGAGAGAGGAAGATGATGCTTTAATGAGGGAACTGCTCCCGCTACAGATGCAGATTTTAGAGACGGTGTTTCGGCTTGAAGGCCCCGAATTTGACGATACTAGAGAGACAGATATTAGCAGTGATGAAGTCGGTGAGAGCTTCTTGAACGTCTTCCAGCAGTTCCGGTCAATTCCTTCTAAGGCGAAGGGGGTATTCCCGATCTGGCTTAGCGACCTTGATTTAACCGACAAGCTCATAGGAGAGGGATCAGGGCAAGAGCCTCGTGTTGTAACAAAAGACAAAAGTTTGCTCCCTACGTCTGACTCTGCGACTCTAGGACAATTCCAAGCATCCAGCAGTATGACGGCGGATGATATTGATTTTCAGTCCCTTGCGTGGCTCTCTCAAGCAGAGGTAGGTGGTTCTGTGGACAGCAGGACTGGTGTAAGTGAATTAAAGAGGGGGATAGTGCAACATTGGGCAAAACTAAATGCGGAAGTGATAATCAAGGGATACAACCGTCGTTCAGAACAAGAAAAAGAAAAACGCAAGACAGCCCTTTCCCTCGTGGGGCTTACAGAGACAGAGAATGAGGAGATACTAGCCAGTCAGCTATATAATTTTTATCTCGAATACTCTAATGGGAGACCCACCGGGCCGGAAATTGAAAAACTAACACGGGTAGTTGTTGAGGGATGTAGGAGAAACGGCGAGATTGATTTTGCTCTGCTTGATGAGCACCTGGGGGAGCTTCTTTCGTTTCTAACGGTTTTCGGCAAAGGAGAAAAACGAGTAGACCTCCTTATCAGAGATCACATCAAACTATACGCCGCGCTTTTATTGCCGGAACAACAACAAGCACTCAAAGATGCTATAGTAAGAGATATCAATACCCAAAGCGTTAGGAAACTGTCTTGGCAGGAGAGGGATAATTATTGGGAACAAAGAGCTAAAGAAAATCCAGAACTGAGCACCTTCGCTGCACGGCTAGAATTGTGGAGTAAGAATAACGCAAAGCTATATATAAGCACCTACAACAATCTTGACGAGGCAACAAGAGAAAAACGAAAAGCAGCATTTTCGCTTCTAGGAATTACGGAAACTTCTGATGAGGGTGTGTTAAGCAACCAACTGAAAACTTCTAAGCAAGAATACTTTATCGAGGATGCTATCAATATTGAAAAAGTGGCACGTGCGGTTGTTGAAGGCAGTAGAAGAGGTGGTGTGGTCGATTATGGCCTGCTTGAGGAACACCTGAGTCAACTTCAGTGGCTCCTCAAGGTTTTTGGTGGAGGTGACAGAGTTGCTCTCCTTATCAGAGATCGTATTAAAGCATATGCTGGTGTTTTACCACCCGAAAAAGATGAGCCTTCCTAAGTAGCTTCAATCGTTGGTAGCGCGAAGCGAAAACAGTGCGGGATAGGTGTTGTCATTATTGGGTACGCCGAGAACCTGAATATAAGGGTAACAAGGAACCCATTAAGATTTTACTGAGAAAATCATTGACATCTAAAAATTCTCAGTGTACTCTAGTAGTATCTATTGTTAAGAGGTGTTAGCGTATGACATTGAAAGAGTATCGCGTTAACCTTGGCTGGTCAATTAATCATCTAGCAAAAGCGGCTGGTGTAGCTCGACAATCTGTCGTCAGTGCGGAAGCAGGGGAGGTAATAACAGCAGCTACAGCAAAGGCTATAGCTGATGCTCTGAGCGATGCATACGGGCGTCCCATTAACGTAACAGACATAGATGGACTAAGCATTAGGTAGTAAAAGCAAGCGTATAGGGAATTATTCTCTCTTTCATTCTTCCTTGTCATTTTATCCTCAAGAAAGGAAAACATGCCTATGAAACCAAGAAACGCCTAGCAAGTCATTGCTAAGCGCTTCAAGTGAGCCTTACGTAGTTTGTTGTGTGCTGTACCAGCTCGTCAAAGTCAACACAGCGCATAACGTCACACCAATCCTTTTTACTGTTATTCACAGGGCAGCAGAAACTTACGTTTTTGCTGCCAGGAAAGGCGAAAGCTCTATGCTTAGTATCGCATTACAAGCCTTTCCTGTCAATCCAGAAAGGCAGATGTATGCAACACTACGGGGATAACTTCATCCCTGTCATCCCACCGGATAGCATTAACTTGCACCCGGACGATAATCCCTTCTGCTTTGTTGACCCTGATTGCCCCTGCCACGAAGATCAACAGCGCATCTCCGTTGTTTACGACCAGGTGCAGCAGGGACTCCTCACACCGCTTGAGGGAAGGCGAACCGTTGAGGGGAAGATGCTATGAGAGAGCAGACAGGGATAAACGCAAACACCTTTAAGCGGCGTGCGAGTTTACCGCCAGAGGAACGTACAGCTTCATGGCATCACGCCGGAACACGCGCAGGGATGCATCCGGACGATAACCCATATATTACCTCAACCCGCAGCCGGTTTAACGCGCCCGCGACAGGTACCTATATTGAGGAGGATGAGGAAGAGGAATATCACAGCAGACCTACAGCACGAATGGGGAACAGTGCCAGGCGCTATGATCTGGCACCCTATGCAAAGAGGGGAGAGCAAAGGACTGAGGAACTGGCCCGCCCAGGAAAACATCCGCTGTTCTCCATCGGTATCTGCCTGGTCATCATGGTCGCATTCCTCACCGCGTATACGCTCATCCCGCCAGCCTTTCAGAAATGGCAGGATGAGAGGGTCTATGGCTATCCGCGCACCTTCCAAACCGATGCGAATGTTGGACACGCAGGAACCGAGCACTTTATTGCTCTGAACAACCACGGCACCATTGAAGTGCTCGAAATTCCCAGCTATCCAAGCCCGGCGAACCAAACCCGCCTGTATATCATTGTCCGGCTCACCAACCAGGGGGCTGATCTTGTCCCTGCCACCGTATCATTCCCTGATATCAATGGCGATGGCAAGCCGGATATGCAAGTGACAGTGGTAGATGGGTCAAACCCTTCGGTGTGGGTACTGTTCAACAACGGGACAAGCTTTGTTCCCAAGCTATAGCCAGTTTCAGAGGAGCGGTAGCAATACCGCTTCTCACCTATTGGTTATAGGACAGGAAAGATAGGCCAGTGGCCGGAGGAAATTTGAAGCTGAAAGTCAGAAACGACGAAAAGCTATAAGCCCTACAAGGCAGAGGAGCGCAATACAGAACAGGAGTAAGCAATGCAGGGAATACGCATACGTGAGGAAGCTGAATTGCCAGAGAACACGAACAAGCCGGAGCCAGAAACGCCGGAGACACCTGCGCCGCAACCGGAGCCGGAATGCACCACCTTAGTACCAACAGAACCGGACGTGATCGAGGGAGAGGTGATTGAAATAGCGTCGCCGGAACCCGCTGGAGATCACACGCCTCCAACGCACAAGCCCTATTGGCTGCTTATTCCCTGTACCATCCTGTTCTGCCTGCTCTTTGTTGCAGCCTCATCTCTTGTGCCACTTCTAAGCCCATCGGCAACCATCACCATTCTTCCGGTTGAAAAAAGTCTCTCACTCACAGACTCGATCCAGGTACCGGGCAGAGCGTTACCACCGCTCACCCTGATGCAAAGCATCACTGCACTGGCCACCGGAAAACACCACCAACCCGCAAGCCGCGCAACAGGTACCATTACCTTTTATAACGGCCTGCTTACCAGCCAAACCATTACCGCCGGAACCATATTCACAGGCAACGATGGTGTACAAATTATCACCGACCAGGCCGCAGTTATTCCGGCTGGAAATCCACCGAGCTACGGACAAGTCAGCGTATTGGCACATGCGGTTTCTGCAGGTCCGCAGGGGAATATACCGGCCTATGCTATCAATACCGCTTGCTGTGCAACCTCAGTCGTTGCAAAAAATACCGGAGCCTTTTCAGGTGGAGCAGCAGCCAGGGAGTATCTTGTTGTTACCAGGACAGACATCAACACTGCTGTCACATCGCTGCTCGTTCCGCTCAGTCTGAGCGAGGACGCAGCGCTCCAGGCGCAGCTTCACCCAGGCGAAGCACTGATAACCCCATCATGCACCCCGCATGTTGCAAGCGATCACCGGCCAGGAGACGAGGCACAACACGTCTTTGTCACTGTTGCTGTGACCTGCATTGGCATTGCCTATGATGCTAACAAGCTCTACCAGGATGCTACGCAGTTGCTCACATCCCAAGCAACAACAACGCTTGGAGCTACCTACAGCCTTATCGGAGATATCCAGGTCACTATCGTACACGCAACTATCACAGACCACACAAAAGGAATTGCAACGCTTGCTCTGAAGATGGACGCAACGTACCTCTACCAGATACGCTCAACAGAGAAAGAGCACCTGAGTACGTTACTTGCAGGAAAGCCTAAACAGCAAGCCATCACCACACTGTTGCAGTCTCCAGGCATTCAAGCCGCATCAATACACCTTGCAGGAGGCAATACAACCTTACCAACTGACCCGCACCACATTCAGATTATCGTCATGTATCGAGGAAGTTAAGGAGCGTGTATTCGTAGGTTCACACATTGTAGAAAAGGTCTTGCACAATGATCAGTGTTTCGGGTATAGTATATGGCAAGGTATCCTCTCCTGTGGGTGATGTTCCAACGATATCACCACCACTCACCACGCCTCTTTACTTTCCAACACTGTCAATATGCCAGAACCAATCTCAGAAGTACCCCAACCGTATACCGTGCTGCAAGCAAACGCCAGCGCAGCCACCCCACCTCGTGTTCTTTCCCAGCAATCTTTGTCACCAGAAGACAAGATGATTTTTTATGCTGTCTTACAAGACATTGCGAATGAGTTAAGGAGAATACACCATGAGCACGAAAAGCATCAAGCGCAAAGGTAATACCACAAGTTACCTTCGGACAATGAGCTTGTCTGACTTCCCCAAGGATGACGACGGACTCATTTACGTCAGGCAGTCAAGCCTTGCGCAAGTACAGAACCACATTCATAGTTTTGAGATGCAAACAGATAAATTCCTGGAGCATTTTCGAGCGATGGGGTGTACCGGACATATTGAGGTGATCGCAGACGATGAGGCAATGAGTGGCACACTTGCTATCCATGAACGTCCTGGCATGACCCGGATGGTGAGGCTGATTGAGGAAGAAAAGGTAGGCTGGATCGGTGCTGTCCATGTCAATCGTTTCACCCGCGATCCCTGGTTAATAACACCGGCGGTACTCATGAAAAAGTGCCATGACCACCACGTCTGGATTGCAACGCTTCGGATGAATTTCAACTTTGAGGATGATTATTCCCAGCGCGTGTTTATGCTTGAGGCAGAGGAGTCAGCACGACACCTCAAGTGGATGAAGCTCGTTTTGGGGGGAGCAAAAAGTACCGCCAGTGACAATGGCTACTATGACGGCAGGTTCCTTGTTCCGGGCTATATCGTTGACCGGACAGACCCGAAGCGAAAAAAGTACGCTCTCTACCGCCCGCACGCTGAGATTGTGTTTTGGCTGTTTAAGCGCTTCCTAGAGCTTGATGGGAATGTGGCGCACCTCTGTCGGGAAGTGGAGCAGATGCCCTACCTGTTCCCCAAGTTTGAAAGTTGGGTGGACGGCAAGAGCATCAGCCGGTTTCGGATAAAAGAGATTACCCATGGCCCGTATGCGGGCAACTACAAACCAGGGCGAGGCGGCATAGAGAGTATTCTCACCAATCCCGTGTACATCGGCTGGTGGCTTCCTTTAGATGGGGGCGTTATTGAGCAGAACCACGAGCCTATTGTTGATGAGGTGCTTTTCGCGTATGCCCATAAGCGGATCAGTACCTACGATTTGCAGGGGGAGCGGCAGAAGCCGGAGCGGGTAAGCAGATGGGGCGAGGTACAGGCACTGCTTCGCAAGGTCATCAAGGATGAACAGGGAAGAACCATTTACGTGTCACCGGAGAAAGGCGGCACCTATCGGTGTACCAACGATGCCGGGCTGCACCATAACTACAACTTCTCTGTGCTGGTACGTACACTTGACCACATCTTCCTGGAGCGCTTTCTCGCACGTGTTGAGTCAATTGACCCCACCCTGTTTAGTGATTGGGAGGATGCGATTGTGAAGCAGCGGCTGGCCAACAAGGCGCAAGAGCTGCGGCGGGAGCAGCTCATTCGGGATCAGATTGCCGGTGCTGAGCGGAAACGGCAAGAAGTCCTCGCTGTTCTCACAAACCCTGACATACCCAAAACCAAGCAGATGAAGATCGACCTTGCCAATGAGTGTGCAGGACTTGAGGGCAGAATAGCCAAGCTGCACACTGACCTGAACCCAACAGACAACGGAGAGGAGGACGTAGAAGAAATCCTGTATCAGATATACACCATACTGCCTGCAATCCGTCAAAAGTGGGGACAGCTTCCGTTTGCACAGCGAATGCGCTTTGTTGGTGCGCTGGTTCGCCGGGTCGTCCTCAGTCACCCCGTCCCAAGCTGGTTACAGATTTCAATAGAATGGAAGTTACCTGACTGGGGAGTTGACACGAGGTACATACGAAGAACGACATCAAACGGCAGCGGCTGGACAAAGGAGGAAAATCACCGCCTTGCCGCCATGTACCCGTCGGAAGAAGCGCGAACGCTTCTTACCGCGTTTCCTGAGCGTACCTGGATGGCACTGCGCCGCCGGGCAAAAACGCTCGGAATACCAAGAAGGGTTGAAAACGATATGCCAACCAGAGGCATATACGCACATCATTGTCTACGGGATATCGAGTTTTTAGAAAAGGCTGGGAAGCTGAGGATGGGGGTAAAGGCAAACTCAGCTTCCTATACTCATTGTAATGGTCCCTTCAACAAGCGAGATGCGTATCATATAATGTCACAATGTGTCTATGTGTAGATGCGTGCTTGACATCTACCGTGGAGCAGCTTATGGTGTGCGCCGGCGCAGCTTTGGCATCAACAGAAATGCTATGACCATACCGGAAAGGAGGCCCCCGATATGATCCCAGATGCCTATGCCTGGAACGGCAAAGCCATAGACAAGGTTAATCGCTATCCAGAATAGCCAATTAGTAATAGCACCGCGCCCATACGCGCCCAGCGCCTGCCGGTTGACGATGTAGAAGATACCCAGGGCTCCAAAGACGCCAAAGATGGCGCCTGAAGCTCCGGCCGCTATGGTGTCCGGCGGCGACAAGAACAAGGTGACGATCCCTCCGACAATACCAGAAGCCAGGTAGATGACCAGGTAGCGCCATTTGCCATAGAAGACCTCCACGGCCGGGCCAATGAAGAACAACGAAAGCATGTTCAGGCCAATGTGCGTAATGCTGAAGTGCAGGAACATGGCAGTGAAGATACGCCAGTACTCGCCCTGTAAGACGAGGAAGTTGACCTGCGCGCCCGCGTTGACAAGAGTGTTCACGTCGATCTGGACAAAGTTCTGGCTGAGTATCGCGAGAACCAAGTAGACGGCGACGTTGATGCCGATGAATAGGTTGGTCAGGAGACGAGGATTCTGGCTCAGCGCGAAGCGCGTGCGAATCACCTGGCGCTGCATGCCATTTGGGCGCGACCAGGTGGGCACAGCTTCGCGTTCAAGGCGGGGACCGCCGCTGGCATTCTGGTCGACCAGGTTGTTCTGTCCGGCTGCGGGACCGCTATAGGCAGGCGTGTAGAGCGGCTCTGCGGGCGGGAAGCAGTTCTCAAAGCGGCCGCCATAGGAAAGGCGAGCAGCGCGTGAGCGCTCCAGCCCGGCATCGTAATCCTGTCCGGTGCGTGGGCGTAGGCGTTGGCCGGGTCCTGGCTGATGACGGGATCGAGATCTTGCAAGGCACGGTCATAGCGACGATCGAGCAGGTCGAGCAGCGCTTGGGCGAGGGAGCTTTCGATGCCGCCGCCCGGCTGCAATTCTTGTACTTTGTGGCAGGCCATCTGCACTACGCCGTATGAGCCGAGCGCGAGATTGGCCTCCGCCAGGCCCAGGTGGACCAGCGGGTTGTCCGGTTCAATCTGGGCGGCATGGGCGAAGGCAATAGCGGCTTCTCGTCCCTGCCCCTGCGCCAGCGCTTGTTTGCCACGCTCCAGGTAATCCTGTATATCTGTTTGTGCTTCCAAGGCATTATCCTCCAGTGAAATGCAATGCAATCATTGCAAGCAGTATTGTACCTAGTATTGTCAATAAAGCCAAGTGCCAGCGACGAGAGAGGCTGTGCAGGTCTATCCAGGACGTTTTCTCGCTGCCAGGCGCCGCAAGGTAGCGCGGCATAAACCACCAGCCGAGTAGAAAGCCACTGAGCAATCCGCCGATATGTGCGAAATTATCAACGTCGGCAATGAAGAATCCTACGCTGAGATTTGCTCCTATGATACATACGAGCCATACCAGCGCGGGGATGCCTCCACCGCGCAAGGCCTTGTGATGAGCGAGCACGAAGATGCTGTAGGCTCCCACCAGGCCAAAGATGGCTCCCGATGCTCCTACGCTGATCTCCTGCGGCGCAAAATAGAAGCTGGCAATGATGCTGATAACACCGGTCACCAGGTAGATGAGCAGGAAGCGCAGGTGTCCAACCAGTCGCTCCAGGAAGATGCCCAGGACGAAGAAGTTGAGCATGTTCAGGGCAATGTGCAGCAGGTTAACGTGCAGGAAGATGGGCGTCACGAAGCGCCAGTACTGCCCGGCCAGGATCAGCGAGTTGTCTTTTGCACCGTAGCTGATGAGGACCGCGGCAAGAGTATCGTTCTGCTGGATGTTAATGGCGTTGGCCAGAATATTTGTGATGACATCGCGCAGATTGTGTGCTCCCGATGCCAGCGCTATCTGGTCGGCGGTATAGCACCAGGTGGCAATAGTACCAATGGTAAAAATCCAGGTGACCCATGAAATGCGTGCCAGCCCACGGCGACTTTTATAGTGGTTGAGCGCTGTCCTGTAGCCTACTAATACCCGGAGCTTGCGGGAAATCTCATCCTGTGATTGAGCGGTGTTTTCCAACGTAACCTCATAGGAACGTGAAGGAGCATTATCTTTTCTTATTCTAGACGAATTCTTGCGCCATAGCAAAAACGCTTTCTCTATTATTACCACTTCGTTAGTTTTCAATTTGTGCCGCCGCAGGCGGCACAAATTGAAAGAAAAAAGAATGGTGCGAGGACACCTCGCGCTCCGGCAGGGGCTCTGCCCCTGCACCCCGTGAGCAACTAACAAAGTAGCATTATAGGACCCTTTCTTTATTCTACGCTTCAACTGCTATTTTGTTTCGTGAATTGGGTATTATTTGATGGTCACGTTGTCCTCGCCCAGCAGGGTCAGAGTAGCAGGTGTAGTGAGTGTAGCGTATTATTTGATGGTATCGTTGTCTTCGCCCAGCAGGGGTGGCGCTTTATACAGGCGCGTAGGGGTTTCTGAGAGGCGAATTGGCGAGCCGGAGAGCAAAATCTTGCCGGCGGTGGGGTGCTCGCATTCCCATACGAGGCCGCGCGCCTGGATCTGTGGATCACGGAAGACCTGGCTAACGGAATTGATGGGGCCGCACGGTATGCCCGCCGCGCGTAGCTCTTCCAACCATCCAGCGGTATCGCGAGCAAGAAACAGCTCCCGCAGGATGGGGATGAGCTCCTTGCGATTGCGCACGCGTTGTGGGTTGGTGGCGAAGCGCGCATCTGTTGCCAGCTCATCGTGCCCCAGAAGATGGCAGAGGGCCTGGTAGAGCCGGTCATTGCCGCAGGCGACGACAATGTAGCCATCGCGCGTGGGAAAAGCCTGGTACGGTACGATATTGGGATGAGCGTTGCCGTAGCGTTCCGCCTCTTCACCGGAAATCAGGTGGTTTGATGAGACGTTGCTCAATAGAGAGACTGCCGCCTCCAGCAGGGAGATGTCGATGTATTGCCCGCGCCCGCTGCGATCACGCACGTGCAAGGCCGCCAGGATGGCCATACAGGCGAACATACCGGCAGAGACGTCGGCGACCGGCGTGCCGACACGCTGTGGTTCGCCTTCAATCTCTCCCGTTACCGCCATGATGCCGGATTCGGCTTGCGCCACGAAATCGTAGCCGGGGCGCGAGACGTAGGGGCCATTCTGCCCGTAGCCGCTGATCGAGCAGTAGATCAGGCCGGGGTTGGAGGCACGCAGCGTATCGTAGTCCAATCCCTGCCGTTGCAGCGTGCCCGGGCGGAAGTTCTCGACCAGGACCGTCGCAGTACTGATAAGCTCAAGCAGTCGCTGCCTGTCCTCCGGGATGTTGAAATCCAGGGTGATGCTATGCTTATTACGATTCAGTCCCAGGTAATAAGCGCTTTCCCCGGCAGTATAGGGGGGTCCGAACTGGCGCGTATCATCGCCCTTGCCCGGCTGTTCGACTTTGATCACGGTCGCCCCCAGATCGCCCAGAATCTGGGTGCAGTACGGCCCTGCAAGCACACGTGATAGGTCAATTACGACGACGTCCGATAACGCGGCTTGATTTGTCTTCATGGTTACTCTTACTGGCGCGTTGCTCGCAACCCTTGCAGGGTTGACAGGCGGTCGCGGGCAATAGCGCTTCCGGGGTTCAGTTTCGCGAGGTTCTTGTAGACGCGGCTCGCCTGTTCGTACTCGCCCACGGATTGATAGGTCTGTCCAAGCATATCATAGGCATCATAGTTGTTACGGTCGATTGTAATCAGTTGTTGCAGGGCAGCAACCGACTCCTTGACCTGGTGAGTGTCAAAGTAATGGCGAGCGATAATTGTCTGGTACTGCGCGGCCTCCTTGTTATGTCCTGTGCGCCAGCAGAAGCCGACGACCTCGCGCAGCAGATCCATATCGCTGGGATCAAGCTCGGCAGCGCGGCGCAGGTTCATCAGAGCCTCTTCGCTGTTCCCCGTCTCATCGTAGATGTTGCCGATACGACGCAGTACCGCGCTGGCTTCTTCCTTCTGGTTGCGGCGCAGGTAGATATCGGCCAGTATGCGCAACTCGGCAATACCCTCGTCCAACAGGCCGCGACCCACGTAGATGTCACCCAGTTCAACATGAGCGCGAGTATCTTGCGGTTCCAGGCGTACCATCTCGTTCAAGACGGTGATGGCGTTGTCTACCTGGCGGCTGCTGCGGTAGTGACGTACCAGGTCGTCGTACTCCTGCAATGCGCTATCGACACTGTTCTGGCGAGCGGAGATCTCCGCCAATGTGGAATACACTTCGTCCTGGTAGGTTGTCGCGCGTTTCACATTGCGCAGGGTAGCCTCCATTTGATCCTGGCGGCCGGTTCGCCCATAAGCTTTGGCCAGCAGCATGGAGATTTCCACTTCTGGAGCCAGGTGTTCTTCGCCCTCTTCGCGGGGGCGTGCTGCCCATATGCTGGGATCAATAGGCGCACCTGATGGACGACGGGCGGATTGCAGCGCCTGCTCAAGCTGCTGGATGGCAGCCTCTGGCTTCCCCTGTGCCAGCAGGCAGTGCGCCGCGCTGATGCGGGCCATCGTTTCGAGTGAACTATCGCGCATTGCCTGCGTGTAGGAGTCGATGGCTTTATCAAAGTTACCGGCCTGCTGGTGCATCTGGCCGAGCGCAAAGTGCACATCGGCGTTATGTGGATGCTCCTCTGCTGCATGGTTGTACTCACTGACCACTGTATCGTAGTTTCGCTGACCAGCTCCGCGCAGTTGCCAGCGAATACGTGTCAAAACCTCTAACGCCTTGGCACGGCCAGCACCATTGCCTGTGATCATTGAGATATGCCAGCGAACCAGCGCTGCGATATTGTGTGGGTCTACCTGCAACACACGTTGATACTCTGCCATTGCTTGCTGGGAGCGCCCCAGCTTCTGCAGGGCCAGGGCATAGTTCAGGCGCGTCGGCACACTGGTTGGGCCATCCTGCAGAGCCTGTTCCAACTCGGTCACAGCACGCTCCATATAGCCCAGGCGCAGGTATGTCTCGGCCGCAAGCGTACGTTCGCGTAACAGCTCTTCCTTATTACCTTGTGACGTGAGCAAGTTGATCAGGCGCACGCGGTAGGTCAGGTTGTTCGGCTCCAGTTGCAGGATGCGGCGGTACGTGGCAATGGCATCATCGACGCGGTCATTGGCGAGGTATGTCTCGACCAGGATGGCATACTTGGTTATCGCCTGCTCGATTTTGCCCTGGCGCACGTAGATTTCGCAGAGTACCTGGTGTACGTCCACGTATTGAGGAGCCATGTCGATCACGTGCAAGCACTCCTCTGTGGCACGCGCAAGCAGGCCGTGGTTGATGTACTGCTGGATGTCCCGCATGGCCTGGATTACTTGCAAGCGAATGTTTTCTGGCAAGGACGTTGTGCTTGCCACAACCGCGTCTGCGACTTGATTAAATATCTCTTCTTTCGCCGTGCCTGCCATTTGACTCAGTAGCTCTTCGGCGCCGGGCTTTGCCTCTTTCGTCGTGTACGCACTTTGCGTCATCTCCACCGGGCCCGGGTCCGGCTGCGCGGTGGACATGGGCTGCCGCATTGATACTTCTCCCGTGGCTGCGCCGGCGCCGGGTAGAACCTGCTGCTCGATAGTGGGCTGGTTGACTATGCCTGGCTGCATGTTCTGTAGCTCTGCAGGCGCTGGCTTCTGATCCGGCCGGGTCGACGATTGCTTATTGGGCATGACGGTCTTGTCCTCATCGCTGAGGATACCCGTGAGCCATTCAGGCAGCTCGCCGAAAGTGCTGGCGGGCACAGGAGCCTGTGGCTGTAGGGAAGCGGAGGATGACGGTACGTGCGTTCCCTCCATGCCGAATCCCATGGTTGCTGCATCGGGCACACCTGGCGCTGGCATCACAGCAGGTTGATTCATGGTAACTATTTGCTCGGGCGGCAAAACGTGAGTTGCATTCCCCTGCTGGGGTGCAGCGAATGGCGCGGCCGGCTGTGGTGTCTGTAGAGGTATTGGTCCGGTCTGTGGCGGCGCCGGAGCATGCTGCATTTGTTGGAGCATGAACTCAACCTGGGCAATTTTTTCACTCCATCCTCGACTTTGCAGGAAGCCGAGTAGAGCATTATAGACCGTAAGCGCCTGGTCCAGTTCGCCTAGCAGGCGGTGCGCTTCCGCCGCCTCCTGGCAGAGCTGCACTAGCTGGTCGGACTCCTCCATGGTCAGCGCATCCAGGTTCACGCGGTCTACAGCCTCATCAAAATGCATAGATGCGGTCTTCAGGTCGCCACACGCCCGGTAACACTGCCCCAACGCATAGTAGCAAGAGAGCGCGTAGTCAGGGTCATTTAACAGTAACTGGAACTGGCGGATGGCGTCATTCCAGCGTTGTTGTTCTTGATACAACCAGCCCAGAAAATAGCGAGCGTCTGGCCGGTCAAAGCCACTCTCCAGGATTTGTTCGCAAAGGCCGATGGCATCATTGAAGCGACCCTGGGTCTGAAATGTTTGTGCCTGCCGCAGCACTCCTGTGACCTGGCTGGCTGTGATGCGTTTATGAGGGGTCTGCCGTGCTCCATCGCCGTTTATGCCCGATGCAGCAGGATTCGGCCTTGAGTAGTTAGCTGCCCCTCCGAAGTTGCCCGCGCTACCTGTATTACCCATGATGCCAGTATCACCTCCGTTTGTGTTACCCGGTGGGACCATTTCTGTCGCCGGGCTACCTGTGAAATCTAATGGGCCAGAAGGTACGCCCGCCATGGCAGTTGCACCCATTATCGCGCCCGCAACCGGTGAAAACGCTGTGCTTGCTCCCTGTGACAATGCAACTGAAGATTGCATGATGTGCGAAAGCAAGAGTTGAGCCTGCGCGTTTGTCGTATCCGCACGCAGCGCCTCTTCACATTGCGCGCGCGCTGCTGCTATTTCATTGCGCTGCAGGAATCCCTGTGCGGCCGCGAGACGTTCTTGAATCATTAAACCAATATCTTTTTTCCCGGCATAGTATGTTGCAAGGCGTTCATGGGGATCGGGGCTGTCTGGCGACAATTGCGCCGCCTTTTGCCACGCCGCTTCTGCGCGCGCACCCTGACCAGCCTGCGAATATAACTCAGCCAGGTGGAGGTATGCTTTATAGGCATCGCCTCGACGATTAAGAATGGCATACAGTTCAGCAGTCTTGCTCAGGGCGATAACATTGCTGGGATCACGACCCAGGATATGCTCGTATTCCTCGAGAGCTTGCTGCCACTGTTTTGTTTGCATGTAGCAAAAGCCCAATCCGCCACGTGCTGCTGCATCATCTGGGAACTCAGCCAGCGCCCGCCGGTACTCCTGTGCTGCCTCTGCCCACTGACTTTCCCAGCGGTAGCGATCGGCTGCATTCGTTGCTGTGCTGAAGACTTGTCTGTTCCCAGGCATGAAATATTCACTTTCTCGAAAGATACTAATGTTTCGTGTAGACACTGCTGTGAGGGGGAGTTTCTCTGTACCCTGGTGTCTACACAACCTGTGCAAGTCATGTTCCAGTCAAACCTAGGTTACTACATCTCTGTCCCTCAAGTTCTTGTTTTGGTACTAAAGTACCTACATGAGTGAACTTATATCAGCGAGCTATCCCCTGTAATTGATATATTGCAGCGCTACCGGGTAGTCTTTTTGCTTGAGCAGCGCTATCACGGCCTGCAGCTCATCGCGGCTCTTGGCCGTGACCCGGATAGCGTCACCTTGAATCTGTGGTCGCACTTTCGGATAGTTGTCGCGGATATACTTGCTGATCTCCCTGGCCAGGTCTTGCGACAGCCCTTGCTGCAGTTGGATAACCTGGCGTATGCGCCCGCCGGGAGCATCTTCTTCTTTGCCTGGCTTGAATATCTTAAGCGACAGGCCGCGCCGTATCGCCTTGGTTTCAAGTATGTCGCGCACGTTCTTGAGCGTGAGCTGCCCATTGGTGACGATGGTGATGTTATCCTTGTTGTGGACGATCTCGGTTTTCGTCTCCTTCAAGTCATAGCGCGTCTGCACTTCTCGCCGCGTCTGGTCGAGGGCATTAACCAGTTCCTGCTCGTCGAACTGAGAAACTACATCAAATGAACAGTCTCCAGCCATTTAAAATCCTCTCTTTGTGCTATATCCAGTACTAATGGCTATTACGAGGAAGGTTATTCTATATGCCCTATTGAATATCAAAATGATACGTCTTTCTGGGCATTGTAGCGCACTTGTTGATAATTCTTTCAGGTCGATGCTTTCACCGGCACGCCGTTTGCGGGGAATCCGGCGGTGGTGTGCCTGCTGAATGAACCGCGCGATGATCGCTGGCTGCAGCACGTGGCGCGGGAGATGAATGTGCCAACGACGGCGTTTTTACGCTGGCAAAAAGGGGGGTTCGACCTGCGCTGGTTTACTCCTGTCGTTGAAATAGACCTCTGTGGCCATGCCACCCTGGCGAGCGCGCATATCCTGTGGGAGCTGGAATACCTTCGTCCGGATGAAAAGGCCAACTTCTACACGCTGAGTGGGCCGTTGGTCGCCGAACGCAGGGGTGACCTGGTTGAATTGAATTTCCCGGCCCAAACTGTAGAAGCGGCAGGCGTGCCTGAGCATCTTGTTGAGGCGCTGAGTATTCCTATGAGCTATGTGGGTAGGAGCGAGCGGAAGGTCTATCTGGTGGAAACCGACTCCGAGGAAACGGTGCGTGCTATGAAGCCCGATTTCATTATGCTGCTCCAGGTGCCAATGCGTTCGGTCATCGTCACGAGTCGTGGCAGTACGTCCGGCTATGATTTTGTCTCCCGTTATTTCGCGCCCGGGTTAGGTATCGCTGAAGACGCGGTGACGGGTTCGGCACATTGCGCCCTCGGTCCCTATTGGAGCAAGCGACTTGGGCAGACATCATTTGGCGCTTACCAGGCCTCACCGCGCGGCGGCGAGATACAACTGCGCGTGGAAGGGGAGCGTGTATATCTTGCCGGGCAGGCCGTGACCGTCTCGCGTGGTGAGTTGCTTGCTTAGATACGTATACTTCTCCTTGACAGGAGATGTACTCAGTGCAATCATGCCATAGGAGTCTCTTGTTAAGAAGCAACCAGGGGTAATTTATTCATGCCCGCAACCATATTTGATAGTAAGCCGCTTGTGACGCGCATGGTCGATGAACTGCAGAAGGAGGCGGCACAGTTTCGCAAGCAGCATCATCGCTCTGCCCGGCTGACACAGTTGATAGCAGGACATGATCCTGCCGCAGAGGTCTACAGCAGGCAATTGGTGCGCGCGTGCCGCGTGATCGGCCTGGGCTGTGCAACACTGGCCTACCCGTTCGAAATCGAAGAAGAGGAGCTACGCGCCGAGGTGGCCACGTTGAGCGAGGACGCAAATACCGATGGCGTTGTGCTGCTGTTGCCACTACCTTCCCATATCCGGCAGCGCGTTGTGACGGATGTTTTGCGTCCCGAGAAGGACGTTGATGGCCTTGGCTCGTGTAATGCCGGTAACCTCATGCTGGGCTTTCCCAGCTTTATCCCAAGTACCGCCGATGCCGTACTCACGGTTCTGCGCGAGGCCAGTATCCCTATCGCGGGCCGCAGCGCCGTAGTTGTGGGACGCAGCAATGTTGGTGGCAAGCCAATTGCTCTCGTATTGATGCGCGGTGACGCCACTGTGACTATCTGTCACTCCCATACACAGGACCTTGCGAACATTACCAGCAGTGCTGATGTTCTCGTAGTGAGCATTGGGCGTCCCGCCAGTATCACAGCCGGGATGGTAAAACCAGGCGCAGTTGTGCT
>WNGR01000589.1_pt1 | contig 40229 bp, 38 predicted proteins | sample 5407581 | NCBI WGS metagenome assembly WNGR01 (sample SAMN13153383, study PRJNA577476) | soil metagenome | isolation source: 80 cm soil or saprolite under Garry oak tree replicate 2 | place: USA:California | collected 2016-06-15 | reverse complement strand
TCGGGCAGCTGTTGCCCGCGGAGCGCGGCATCCGCGTGTCGACCGCGGCGGGCAACCTGGTGCTCGGCGGCCACGTGTCGAGCTCGCCTGCCGCGCAGCAGGCGATGGAGATCGCGAAGGCTCACGCGAGCGCACAGCCCACCCAGCAATCGCAGAGCGGGTCCGGCACCCTCGGCAACGGCAATAACGTCAACCAGCAGAGTTCGAGCACCAGCAAACCGGCCGACGTCATCAACATGATGACGGTGGACGCGCCGCAACAGGTGATGCTCGAAGTCAAGGTCGCCGAGGTGTCGAAGACGCTCATCAACCAGATGGGCGCGGCGCTCAACATTCAGGGCGGCTTCGGTTCATGGAGTGGAGCGCTCGTGAGCAATCTGCTGGCCGGCGTGTCGAGCATCATTGCGGGCAGCAAGGCCAACAACCGCCCGTTCAACTTCGCCATCGACGCGCAGAAGACGGACGACCTCGTCAAGATTCTCGCCGAACCGAATCTCGTTGCGATCAGCGGCCAGGAAGCCACGTTCCTCGCCGGCGGCAAGATCTTCATTCCGGTGCCGCAGAGCAGCAGCACGGGCGCGACGACCATCACGCTGCAGGAAGAGGAATTCGGCGTGGGCCTGAAGTTCACCCCGACCGTGCTCGCCAATGGCCGCATCAGCCTGAAGGTCGCGCCTGAAGTCTCCGAGCTTTCGCCGACCGGCATCACGCTCAGCGCAACCAACGTGAGCGGCGTGTCGATCCTGCCGCTCATCACGACGCGCCGTGCCTCCACGGTTGTGCAGATGAGCGACGGCGAATCGTTCATGATCGGCGGGCTCATGAAGAGCAACATCACCGGCGCGCTCAAAGCGGTGCCTGGCATGGGCGAAGTGCCGGTGCTCGGGGCGCTGCTGCGCAGCACGTCGTTCCAGCAGGACATGACGGAGCTCGTGTTCATCATCACGCCGCACCTCGTCAAGCCGATGCAGACCGCGGACTATCCGCTGCCGACCGACAGCTTCTCGCAGACCAACGCAGCCGACGTCTACGCGACCGGCAACATGGAAGGCCGCCATCCGAAAGCGAAAGCGCCGGCAACGGCTGCCGCACCCGCCGACGCTGCGCCTGCCAACGCTGCTCCGGCTCCGGCTCCGGCCGCTGCGCCGATGCCCGCGCCTGCTTCGGTGAGCCCGCAGGCACCGCAGCCCTCGCCCGCACCGGCACGGCAAACGCCCGCCGAAACGGTGCTGCGGCCGCACGACGCGCAAGCGGTCACGCCGGCCGCCGTGCCGGCAACGACCGTCACCGTGGAACCGCTGGCGGATACGCCGGCGCCGTCGGCCGAATCCGAACAGACGGCCCGCGCCGCCCGTATCGAAAGCGCCGCGGCACGGATCGCCGCCCGCACGACGAAGCAGGAAGTCGCGAAGGCGGATGCTTCAAGCGACGCGCTCCAACACTGATGTGATGCCAAGGGGAATCTCATGAAACACGAACACTTTGCTTTCGCACGCTGGACCGCGCTCATCGTGCCGGTCTGCGCGGCGCTCAGCGGTTGCATGACCAGCACGCCGATCTGGGATGCGCATTTCGGCGAGGCGCTGAAAACCGTCACCCAGGCGCAGATCATCGATCCGCACGCGGCCGAACACGCGCAAGCGGCGGCCGGCGTGGACGGCAAGGCCGCCGCCTCGGCGATGGACAACTACGACAAGTCGTTTCACCAACCCGTGCCGACACCGAATGCGTTTGTCATCGGCGTGGGCAGCGGGGGCGGCGGTCAGTAACAACGATAAGCACCGGGGGGCGTCATGTATCGCGTAAAACAATCAGGGAGATACGGTGCGGCTCGCCGCGGCGAGCGCGGCGCGGTGTCGATCATCGTCGCGGTGTCGCTCGTGGCATTGATCGGCTTCGTGGGCCTCGCACTCGATCTCGGCAAGTTGTACGTCGCCAAAAGCGAGTTGCAGAACAGCGCCGATGCCTGTGCGCTGGCGGCCGCGCGCGATCTCACCGGTGCAACCGTCAATCTGTCCGTACCCGAGGCCGCCGGCATCACTGCCGGCCACCTCAACTACGCGCTTTTCCAGAGCGGCGCCGTGCAAATGACGACCGACAGCAGCGTGCTGTTCAGCGATTCGCTGAGCAACCCGTTCCTGCCGAAGAGTTCCGTCGCCAGCCCGGCGAGCATCAAGTACGCGAAGTGCACGACGTCGAAAACGAACATCGCGCACTGGTTCATCCAGGTGCTTGGCGCATTCACCGGCGCGACCATCGCCAATGCAACGGTTTCGGCTACGGCGGTCGCGACCGTCGGCGCGGCGCAAACCACCTGCGCGATTCCGGTCTTCATCTGCAAGCCCGGGACGGAGACCACTCCGCCGACGGCAGGCGCCAGCTATACGATCGGGAAGTGGCTCGCGTCGAAGAGCGGCGCCTCTCCGGCCAGCGGCGCCGGCAACTTTGGGTGGGCCGCCCTCGACGGCAGCAGCAGCGCCAGTGAGATCAAGAATGAATTGACAGGGAATTATTGCAGCCTGCCCGCCGTCGGCGCGAACATCGGCTCGACCGGCAACAAGGTCGCCGACTCGGGCGCCTGGAATACGCGCTTCGGTATCTACGGCACCTCGTACAAGGGACCTCAAGACGGCGCGCCGGATTTCACGGGATACGCGTACACGGCAACAAACACGAGTCCGCCGCAGGACGCGTATGGCGACTTCGTCGGCAAGCGCAACACGTTTCAGAGCTATCAGGGGGACACGCTCTCCAAGATCGACACCAAGGGGTCGTACAGCGCCGGCAACTATCCGCTCGGCGCCGACCGGCGTCTCGCACTCGCGCCTGAACTCGACTGCGGCACGCTGGCGAGCAGCCACCAGGCGCCGGTCATTACCTGGGACTGCGTGCTGATGCTCGATCCGATGGAGTCCGGCGGCGGCGCCGGCCCGGTCCACCTCGAGTACCGCGGTTCGTCGTCCGCGCCGGGCAGTCCCTGTGCGACCCAGGGCGTTCCGGGTTCCGGCAGCGCGGTCGGGCCGCAAGTACCCGTGTTGCTGCAATAGAGGCCGTCATGAAAAAACACTCTTCCCGTCCGGCACGCATGCGCGGTGTAGCCGCGGTGGAATTCGCCATCGTGCTGATTCCGCTCGTCACGCTCGTGGCCGGCGTGGCCGAATTCGGCCATGCGATCTACCAGTACGAAGCGCTCACCAAGGCGACGCGCGATGCGGCGCGCTACCTGTCCAGCTACCTGCCGACCGATAGCGCCTACCCGGTTGCGCAAGCCCAGTGCCTCGCCGTCTACGGCAGTACGACCTGCCCCTCGTCCGGCAGCGGAACGGAACTCGTGACGGGTTTGACGACTTCGATGGTGGTCGTATGCGACAGCGCGCACACGAGCGGTTGCACCGATCCGTCCGACCCGACGCAGTTCGCCAACGTCCCGACCTACGACAACAACAACGGAGCCGGCCCTTCGAACGCGGCCGGCAGCATCAACCTCGTCGAAGTGAAGATCGCCGGGTATCCGTATTCCCCGATCCTCTCCTACTTCAACCTGGCGAACCTGACGTTCGGCAACATCGTTACCGTGATGAGGCAAGTGTCATGAACCCGCTTCCGCTTTCCCTATCGAGGCCGCTGCGCAAGCAACGCGGCGCCGCCGCCGTGGAGTTCGCGCTGGTTGCCGGCATTCTGTGCACGGTGCTGATCGGCATCTGCGAATTCGGCCGTGTGCTGTTTTACTGGAACACCGCGAGCGAGGCCGTTCGTCTCGGCGCGCGCACCGCCGTGGTCTGCGACGCGAACGCGGCGGTCATCAAGAGCAAGATGACCAGCCTGCTGCCCTTGCTCGCCGCGTCCAAGGTGAGCGTGGCCTACACGCCGACCGGCTGCGACGCCGACCCCACCACGGCACGCAACACGTGCCGGCTCGTCACGGTCAGCGTCACCAACGTCAGCGTGCAAACCATGATTCCGTTCGTGCCCCTCACGCTCACGATGCCGCCGCTCACCACCACGCTGCCGCGCGAAAGCCTCGCGACGTCGACGGGCGGCACCGTCTGTCAATAACTTCCCATAGCCAGGCATCCACGACCATGATCAACATTCTCATCACTTCGGAAGACGCCACGCGGCTTGCGCAAATCGTGCGTCTGATCGGCGAATGCGGCAACTATCGCACCACCCGCGTGGCGGGCAGACCGTCGTTGCTGATAGAGCGCGGCGACAGCCTCGATGCGTTCGACGTGCTGATCGTCGACGCATCGTCGCTCGACACCGCCGAGCTGCCGGTCGCCGCCAGGCTGTGCAGCGGGCGCGCTCAGGTCACCTGCATCCTGCTGATTCCGGACGCGTCGCCGCAGACGCTGATCGAAGCCATGCGCGCCGGCTTTCGCGACGTGCTCGGCTGGCCGCTCAATCGCGCCTCGCTCGGTGACGCGCTCTCGCGCATCGAGACTCAGCGGGCGCTGCATGGCGCGCACGAGACGCAGATCGTGTCGTTCCTGTCCTGCAAGGGCGGTGCGGGAACGAGCTTCATCGCCAGCAACGTCGCGCACGCGATCTCCGACACGCAGCAAAAAAAACGCGTGCTGCTGATCGACCTCAATCAGCTTTTCGGCGATGCCGCGTTTCTGGTCACCGAGGAAAAAGCGCCCTCCACGTTGCCGCAAATGTGCGCGCAGATCGAGCGCATGGACGCGGCTTTCTTCGACGCCTGCCTTGTGCACGTAAGCGATACGTTCCACATACTCGCCGGCGCCGGCGACCCGATCAAGGCCTCGGAGATCAAGGAAGAAAGGCTCGAATGGATTCTGGGCGTCGCAGTTCCGCGCTACGACCTGGTGATCTTCGATCTCGGCCAGTCCATCAATCCGCTTTCCATCCTCGCACTCGATCGCAGCGACCAGATTCATCTCGTGTTGCAGGCAAGCATGCCGCATGTACGAGCGGGCCGGCGTCTACAGGAAATCCTGGCGTCGCTCGCTTATCCGGCCGACCGCACGCGGCTGCTGCTGAACCGGTATACGCGCCACGGCGAACGCGCGCGCGCCGCATTGGAGGAAGTGCTCGGCATGCGTCCATATCAGGTCATTCCGGAGGATACCGAAGCAGTATTGGAATCGGTGAACCACGGCGTGCCGATCGCGAAGGTGAGCCGCAATAGCGGCGTGTCGCGCGGTCTGCTTGCGCTCGCGAGCAACATCGTCAGCCTGTCGGCGGGACCCGAAGGCAGCCGCGTCAAAAGCGAGCCGTTGCTCACCCGCTTCTTCGGCCGCAATCCGACGCCGAAACTCAAGACTATGTGATACACCCCAGGGAGACACACCATGTCGCTGCGTGAACAGATTTCCGCTCAACGCGTGCAGCCGTTCGGCGAACGCGAAAACAGCCAGCAAACGCCTAACCGGATGGCGCGCGGCGCCTACCAGAAGCTCAAACACGAAGTACATCAGTGCGTGCTCGAGCGCGTCGAGCTCGAACGTCTCGCACGGCTGCCGACCGAGCAGGTCCGCCACGAAATCGGCACGCTCATCTCACGTATTCTCGAAGAAGAGAAAGCGCCGGCCAACGATTTCGAACGCCGGCAACTGGTTATCGACGTGTACGACGAGATGTTCGGTTTCGGTCCGCTGGAAAGCCTGTTGCGCGATCCTACCGTGTCCGACATTCTCGTCAACACGTACCAGCATACCTACGTCGAACGCAAGGGGCGGCTTGAACTGACCGACGTGACGTTCTACGACGATACGCATCTGATGAAGGTGATCGAAAAGATCGTATCGCGCGTCGGACGCCGTATCGACGAATCGAGCCCGATGGTCGACGCGCGTCTGCCGGACGGCTCGCGGGTGAATGCAATCATTCCGCCTTCCGCAGTGGACGGGCCGCTGCTCTCGATCCGGCGCTTCGCGGTCAATCCGTTGCAGGTCTCCGACATGATCCAGTTGCAAAGCCTCACGCCGCCGATGGCGGAAGTGCTCGACGCACTGGCGCGCGCGAAGGTCAACGTGCTGGTGTCGGGCGGCACCGGCAGCGGCAAGACGACGCTGCTCAACGTGCTGTCGGGCTTCATTCCGGACGATGAGCGCATCGTCACGATCGAGGACGCCGCCGAACTGCAAATGCGTCAGCAGCACGTGCTGCGGCTCGAAACACGCCCGCCGAATATCGAGGGGCGCGGCGAGATCACGCAGCGCACGCTGGTGCGCAATGCGCTGCGGATGCGGCCCGACCGCATCATCCTCGGCGAGGTGCGCGGATCGGAAGCGCTCGATATGCTCAACGCGATGAACACTGGTCACGAAGGCTCGCTCGCCACCATCCACGCGAATACGCCGCGCGATGCGCTGACGCGCCTCGAAAACATGATCAACCTGGGCGGCCTGTCGCTGCCGACAAAAACCATGCGTCAGCAAATTTCGTCGGCCATCTCGGTGGTGGTGCAGGCGGCCCGGCTGACCGACGGGCGGCGCAAGATCGTCAGCATCCAGGAGATCACCGGCATGGAGGGCGACATCGTCAACATGCAGGAAATCTTCACGTTCAAGCGCACCGGCATCGACGAAAACGGCATCGTGCGCGGGCGCTTTTGCGCGACCGGCGTACGGCCCAAATTCGCCGAGCGCTTGCAGGCGTTCGGCATCACGTTGCCCGATCAGACCTACGATCCGGGACGGCACTTCGAAACCACGTGATCCGGCCAGGCCGATCCGCTCATTGACTCGCCGCGGTCTCAGGAGACCTGCATGAACCCGATCTTCTACGCATTCGCCATCTTGCTGTTCCTCGCTGTCGTGCTCGCGCTCGAGGGCGGCTACCAGTGGTGGAACAATCGTCACGGCCCCGCCGCCCGTCGGATCGAATCGCGTATCCGCGCACTATCCGCCGGCGGGCAGGTTCATAAGGATCGCTTGACGATCCTGAAGAACCGCATGCTGAGCGAGTCGGAAACGCTCGACAAGCTGCTGATGCGGCTGCCGCGCATCCAGACGCTCGACCTGTGGATCCAGCAATCGGGGCTCAAGTGGTCGATCGCGCGGTTGTTCGGCACAAGCCTCGTGCTGCCGGCAACCGTGCTCGCGGTGGCTACGTTCACCCCCGTGCCGATGCTGTTCGCCGCGCTTGGCGCGCTGACCACATCGGTATTTCCGTTCCTGTACGTGAGCCGGCGACGCAGCCAGCGGCTGCGTCAACTCGAACGCCAGTTGCCGGACGTCGCCGACATGATCAGCCGCGCGCTGCGCGCGGGGCATGCGTTCTCCGGAGCGATCGGCATGGTGAGCACCGAGTTCGCCGAACCGATGGGTGGCGAATTCCGCATCACGTTCGACGAAATCAACTACGGCGTCTCGCTGAACGAGGCCTTGATGAATCTCGCAACGCGCGTGCCGATCCGCGATCTGCGTTACTTCGTGATCGCCGTGCTGATTCAGCGCGAAACGGGCGGCAATCTCGCGGAGGTGCTGGACGGCATTGCGACGCTGATTCGCGAACGTCTGAAACTGTTCGACAAGATCCGCGTGCTGTCGGCGGAGGGCAAGTTGTCGGCGTGGATACTCGGCCTGCTGCCGTTCGCCACCGCGGCGTTCATGATGGTCCTCAACCCCAAGTTCCTCGACGTGCTGTGGCAAGACCCGGCCGGCATCAAAATTCTGGAGACGATAGCTTTCTCCATGTTATTCGGCGTGCTGTGGATGCGGCGCATCGTAAAGATTCGCGTCTGACGGCGCTTGCCGCACAGGCGCGCCACAGAACAAGATATTAAGGAGCTGTCATGCAAACGCTCGACTCGATGCATATGCTGTTGCTGGCCGGTCTTTTCGCCGTGGTGTTCGGCGCGGCATTCGCCGTGATGCTGCTGTTCTCGCCACGCGATATGCGCCGGCGCATCGAACAGGCGGGCGGCGCGAACCTGCCTATGTCCGAACCCGGCAGTACGTCGACCGGGTCCGCATGGCTCGAAAAGCTCGCGGAGATTTCGCAGCCGATCTCGAAGCTGTCGATCCCGGCCGAAGGCTGGGAAAATTCGGCGCTGCGCGTGCAAATGATGAATGCAGGCTGGCGCACGCAGGGAGCCGCCGCGCTTTACTTCGCTGCAAAGACTGTACTCGCGCTCGCGCTGCCGCTGATCGCGCTCATGTGGCTGGCCAATACGTCGCTCGCAGCGCAACAGTATATGTTGATGGGCACGCTCGCCCTGCTCGCCGCGATCGGCTACTACCTGCCGAACTTCGTGCTGACGCGCCGCATCGCGTGGCGCAAGCGGACTATCTTCGAGGATTTTCCCGACGCGCTCGATCTACTGACAGTGTGTGTCGAAGCGGGTCTCGGCCTCGACGCCGCGTTGATGAAAGTGGCGGGAGAAATCGAATTGCGCAGCCCGGTGGTCGCGAGCGAACTTCAACTCATGCTGCTCGAAATGCGCTCCGGGTTTGCCAAGGAGAAAGCACTGCGCAATCTGGCGCTGCGCACGGGCGTCGAGGATGTCGATTCGTTCTGCGCGATGCTGGTGCAGGCTGAACGTTTCGGCACCAGCATCGGTTCGTCATTGCGCGTGCTTTCGGACACGCTGCGCACACGCCGGCGGATGCGCGCGGAAGAGCAGGCGGCGAAAATCGCGCTGAAATTGCTGTTCCCGCTCATCTTCTGCATCTTTCCCGCGCTGCTCACCGTTCTGCTGGGGCCCGCGTTCATCCACATCTACCGGGTTCTGCTGCCCACGTTGAGCGGCGGCGGTTAGCGGGTAAGCGAACCGGCGTGCTTGCGGATCGTATGTTGTCGGGGAAAGTACCGATATGTCCACTGGCGAATCGGGACGTTACTGCTGTATAGGCGTTTCGCGCACCTCGCGGCAATAGCGGCATCGATATTTTTTTGCGGCGACCGCAGCGAGTAGCATCACAAAGTATCGTGACGTCATCGCGCAGCCGGTGTTCAGGCGTGCAACGACGTAAAAAAGAAAGGGGAGCACCGTGCCAAAATCACCTGACCGTGCCGGAACGACCGCCTGCGTGACGGCCAGCCCGACTGAGTCGGCTTCCCCGCGCCTGCCTGACACTCAGCGCCGTCTGATCTGCGTTGCTCGCACACCGGACGACGTGCTCCTCGCCGATATGCGTTCCGCCGGCTGGGACGTTGTCGTGACGAAAACCGCCGCGGGCGCCGAGGCCGCGACGAAGAAAACCGGCGTCGCCGCGGGCATCATCGATTTCGACGGCTTCACACCGCGCGACTTTCCCGTGCTCAAGGCATGCCTGAGCCAGACCGCCATCGGCTGGGTGGCCATCACTGTCGAGGGTCAATCGGCAAGCAAGGCGGTGCGCGAACTGATCCGCAACTACTGTTTCGACTACGTCACGCTGCCGCTGCCGCGCGAATGGATCTCACAGGTACTCGGGCACGCTCGAGGCATGGCGGCATTGGACTATGCCGACGCCGCCGCCGAGACCCCGCTCGTGGACGGCAACGAGATGGTGGGCAATTGCGAAGCCATGCGGCAGCTTTTCAGCACCATCCGCAAGGTCGCCAACACGGACGCCAGCGTGTTCATTTCCGGGCAGTCAGGCACCGGCAAGGAGCTCACCGCGCTCGCGATCCACAGGCGCTCGCCGCGCCGCAGGGCGCCTTTCGTTGCGATCAATTGCGGCGCGCTTCCGCACCATCTTCTGCAGTCCGAGTTGTTCGGCTACGAGCGCGGCGCGTTCACGGGTGCGGACCGGCGCAAGATCGGCCGCATCGAATCGGCGAACGGCGGCACACTGTTTCTCGACGAAATCGGCGACATGCCGCTCGAAGCGCAAACGAGCCTGTTGCGCTTCCTGCAGGAAGGCAAGATCGAAAGACTCGGCGGCAACGAGTCGATTTCCGTCGACATCCGCATCATTTCAGCGACTCACGTCGACCTCGATGCCGCGATACTCGACGGACGCTTTCGCGCCGACCTGTTCCATCGCCTGTGCGTGCTGCGCGTCGACGAACCGCCACTGAGCAAACGCGGCAAGGATATCGAAGTCCTCGCGCACCACGTCCTGCAGAAGTACAAGACCGACAGCACGCACAAGATTCACGGCTTCACGCCGTCGGCTATCGAGGCCATGAGTCACTACCACTGGCCCGGCAATGTGCGCGAGTTGATCAATCGCGTGCGCCATGCGCTCGTGATGGCCGAAGGCAGGTTGCTGACGCCGCGTGACCTCGATCTCGAATCGGCGGCCGACAAACAAGCGGCAACGCTCGACCATATCCGCGAAGCGGCCGAGCGCGGCGCAATCGAAACCGCATTGCGGCGCTACAACCACCGGCTGGGCGAAGCGGCGACCGCGCTCGGCATCTCGCGCGTCACGCTGTATCGGCTGATGAGCGCATACGGAATGCGCGATGCGGCAGGCGCGGTGGCGGACCCTATGGATGATGAGCCGGACGGGCAAGCACCTGTGTGAATTGTCGCCGTGCGGAAACTGCGGTTCCTCTTTGTGAAAGCCCTGAACGTGCCCCCGTTAGTTGCGCGCCGTCAATTGAATCAAAGCAGTCTCGATCGATGCCTGATCGCGCTCGCCAATCGCGCCCTCCACTCTTTTGCTGATCTTGAACAACGGCAGCGCGGGCGGCGGATTGTATTTCAGCGTATGAACCGAACAGCCCGTTTGCGTTCGCAACGCCTCGGCCATGAATGCGGGAATCAACGCCCATGCGCCGGACCGCTGAAGCAGAGGCGCAAGCATGTGACTCTTGTCGACTGAGTTCACGAGCCGCGACAAACCACGTCTCGTCCGCCATATATCCAGCTCGGCCGACCACGGCAGATAAACCTCCCGCGAAGGATCGAAGGCGGTCATATCGGCTTCCGGTTCCAGCGCGCCGCCTTCACCCGGCACATATGCGATCAACATCGGAAAAGTGTTCAACTGAACGGACATCAGATCCGCGTGCTCCGCCGGCGACAGTGCAAACGCGAGACTCAGATGCCCAGACGCCACCCGATTGGCAAGCTGCCAGTAACGGCCGCTTTCCAGATGCAGACGAATGGCGGGCTGCTCCTGCGAAAGTGCCGTGAGAAACGACGGCAAAACGTGGATCGCGACCGCATCCACCGCGCCGATCGCGAGATATCGATCGTTCGTGGCCTTGAGTTGCTCTGCCTCGATTTCCAGCATCTTCCAGCGCTCGGCGATGTCGAGAAACCGCTCGCCGTCCGTCGTCAGCGCGATTCGCCTCGAGCCACGCGAGCGCAAGATCAACGCATGCCCAATGCGGCGTTCCAGCGACTGAATCCGGTACGACACGGTCGACTGTGTCGTGCAGACGATTTCCGCCGCCTGCAACAGGCTGCCCGAATGAACGACAGCCAGAAAGGTATTGATCTCCTCGCTGAACAACATATTCAATACCTCGATATATGGTCAATAAAGAACCCCATTGACCGATATTTTCCGCTTCCCTAGCCTGTAAGCAAGTTGAACAAAAAAGCGTCGTTTCAATTCCACGTCATTCGCCGGAGCGGAGTTTCCATGGCTAGCAAGCGTGTCAGCATCGATGATCTTCCCACCAGCCGTTTCCATCGGCGCATTGCATTCGTCGCGGCGGGGGGCCCGTTTTGCGACGGGTATTTACTTGGAATCATTGTCGTAGCGTTGCCGTTCATCGGCCAGAGTCTTCATCTGGACGCCTTGCAAATGGGGCTGATCGGCGCGGCGAGTTTGATCGGCATGTTCATTGGCGGCATTGTGTTCGGTCCGATGACCGACCGGTTCGGGCGTCAATCGATGTACGTGCTCAACCTCGCCGTCTTCGTGATCTGCTCGCTTGCGCATCTATTCGTCAACGACGTCACCACGCTATTCGTATTGCGTCTCGTGATGGGCATCGCGCTCGGCGCGGACTATCCGATCGCAACCGCCCTCGCCTCGGAATTTCTGCCGAAAAAACTGCGCGGACCGATTCTCTCGAGTCTCGTGCTGTTTCTATGGGTCGGTTACACGATCAGTCTCGCGACCGGTTTGTTCGTCGCCGGCAGCGACAGCAGCATCTGGCGATACATTCTCGCAAGCGCGGCCATTCCGTCGGCGATCTTTCTCGTGCTGCGCATGAACATTCCGGAGTCGCCGCGCTGGCTGATTTCGGTGGGACGCAAAGAGCAGGCGCGCCAGGTCGTCACTGATTACCTGGGTCCGCAAGCCGACTTCGACCACCTCGTGGCAGACACGCCGGTCAGTACGAAGCGAAGCGGTCTGGGACTGTCGAGCATCCGCGAACTGTTCGCACGAGGGTATGGCCGCGTGCTGCTGTTCTGCTCGATCTTCTGGATGTGCCAGATTGCGCCGTCGTTCGCGATCAAGACTTTCCAGCCGCTATTGTTGAAATCGCTCGGCGTGACTCAGGCATTGGCAGGGTCGCTGGTCATCATTTCTTTCGCCGTGGTGGGGACCGCTATCGGCATGCTCGTCATCAATCGCATCGGCCGCCGCCTGCTGCTCCTCAGCGCCTACGTGTTGTCCACGCTTTCGTTGTTGCTTCTCGCGACGCCGCTTTCCACCTTTGCGGTGCTCGCGATCGGATTGTTCATTCTTTTCACGGTTGCCGAGGCTGCGGGCTCGGCGTTGCAATTCGTCTATCCGAATGAGGTTTTCCCCACCGATCTACGCGCGACCGGTATGGGGCTCGCGATGTCCGTCAGCCGGATCGGCGCCGCGGCAGGCACCTTCCTCCTGCCGATGACGATTGCAAAGCTCGGCAGCGCAAACGGCCTGTTGATCGCGGGCGCGATCAGCGCGGTTGGACTCGTCGTGTCATATCGCATGGCGCCGGAAACGCGCGGCCTCTCGCTCGCCGAATCGCATCGCGCTCAAACGTCACCTGGCAGCACAACTAGCATGAAGGAAAATGAGGCAAGAACATGAACAAGTCTTCTCCAAAGGTTTTGATCGTCGGCGCGGGTATTCTCGGCTCGGTACTCGCGTATGACCTTGCACGCCGCGGCGCGCGCGTGACGATTATCGACAAGGGTGAAGTGACGAAAGGGGCGACGTCCGGCTCGTTTGCGTGGATCACCAATCAGACGAAATTCCGCAATGCCGATTCGCTTGGCGAAGTGGGCGCAAAGCACTATTTCAATCTGCACCGGCTATCGCATTTGCGTTGGCGCTATCTGCAGGACGACGTCAAAAGCACGCTGCCGATTCGCTGGGCCGGCTGTTTTCAGTTGGCCGAACCGGGCGGTTCCGAAGCAAAGGAACTGGAAAGTGAACTCGATCGGCGCCTGCGTTGGGGCAGCCCGACGTTCCGCCTGAGTTCCGCGGAAGCGCGCGAGATAGAACCGTCAATGCAGCCCGGCGACGAAACCTTCATTACCTATACGCCGGACGAAGGCATGATGTCGCCGGTTGAACTGACTTCGACGATGCTGAAGGAAGCGATCGCGCTCGGCGTGAAGTATTCGCCCTATGACGAGTACGCGGGATTTACACGAACCGCCGGCGGCTATGAAGTGACCAGCTCGAAGGGCAAGCGTGAAACCGGTCTGCTCATTTTTGCGGGTGGCATAGCCAATCCGGAATTCGTCGAGGGAACCGATCTGAAGGCGCCTCTGATTCATAGCACTGGAAGCGTCGTGCATCTCGCACCGCTACCGCCGCTTTTCAGCAGCGTCGTTCTCAGTTCACATGTGCACGCAATCCAGCGCATGGATGGTCGAGTGGTCATTGCCAAGCATTTTTCCGGCTCGCCCGTTGGCGACCCCAGCACTCCTGTGCCCGAAGAACTGGTTGAGATCGCATCGAAGATTTTGCCTGGGCTGAAAGGCGCATCTGTCGAAAAAGTAACGGAGACGCGGCGTGTGATTCCATCGGACGGTCTGCCGGTATTCAGCCGCAGCACCGATTTTCCGGGCGTCGCCGCGATCACGACGAACGCGGGGGTAAGCCTCTCCGCGATTCTCTCGCAGTTGATCACGACCGAGCTACTCGATGAAGTACACGTGGACCTTCTCGATCCGTATCGGTCGGCGCGGTTTAGTCGATAACCAGGTGCTGGAAACGTGTATGTGTCTCTCGCGTTACCGTGGCATAGCCGCATACGCCGCCACGGCGACATCGCTCGCCACGGACGCGAGAGCCCGACTGTACGCCTCGACCCGCGCGTCGTAGCCTGGCGCGCTCACGGCCTCGTGCACAACCGAGCGCCCGTTCACTTTCCGCCCTGCCTTCGGCGGACGCACGGACCAGATTACGGCCAGCGTTATCGTGCCGTCCGCCGACGAATCGAAACTCTGCACGTCAATTGACACGCGGTAGGCGTCATCGTCCACACGTTGTGGATAAGTGGAGATCATCGCCTCCGGCATAAGCCGCGCGAGATTCGCGGCTAAAACGCGTGGAATCTGACTCTTCAACGGCTCGGCCCAGCGGGCGAACTCATCGATCGACACGCGGTTCGCATCCAGCCTGGAGACGATTTGCGGTCGATCGACCAGTTCCGGAACCGTAACCGGATCGATCGCGATCGAGATCTCGATCGGATCGGCGTCTTGCGGCGGTGCGACAGCTTGAACCGGACTCAATGTATAGAACTTTGACGCCGGCGACGTTGCACATCCCGCGAAAAACATCAGCACGAACACGCTCACCAATAGCGTTGAATATCGACTCATTACTTATCCTCGACCTTGCCGCGCAGCAACGCTTCCGGATGGCGTTGCAGATACTCCGCAAGCGAGCGGAACGAGGCAGCGGTGCGTGACAACTCACGCATTGTCTCCGCGCTGCTTTGCTGCAAAGGCGAGTCGCTTTGCAACGCGCGATTCGCTGACGTGAGTGCTTCCCGGGCCGCGCTCAACGTCGCCTTTGCGTCGGGCGCCAGATCGGTGTTGATCGTATTCATCAACGTATCCGCATCAGTGAGCGTTTTGCGCAGGTCATGGCTGATTCCCTCGAATGGGATCTTGTTCAACGTAGCCACAAGCGTGGTGATCGAGTCTTGCAAGCTCTGCAAGTTGCCTGGCACCGTCGGAAGTTGGGGCGTCTTTTTACTCCAGTCCATGCTCGCCTTCGCGGAAGCGGGGAAGAAATCGATCGCGATATAGAGTTGCCCCGTAAGCAGGCTCGCTGTTCTTAGTTGTGCGCGTAGTCCTTTTGCCACCAGGTAGTCCGCAAACTCCTTGCGCTCCGCCGGTATTCGCCCGGCGGCGCTTCCTGCTTCATCGCGAGAAATCAAACGCTCGGGAAAAATACTGACTTCGACGGGGATACTGAATTCCTTCGTCGCCGGATCAAAGTGTGTGCTGATCGCCGATACCTCGCCGATGACTATCCCGCGGAAATCAATGGGCGCGCCGACAGTCAACCCGCGCACCGACTCCTTGAAGTTCAGCACGTATTTGTCGACGATTGCGTCGTGCCGCTTCATCGCTTCGGCCCGATCAGCGAAAAGTTTGTACTCGTGCCGCGTCTCTGCTTCGATTCGTGGAGCTGTCCCAAGCGGAGTCTCGAATGCGAGACCGCCAATCAGGAGCGACACCATCGATTCCGTGTTGATCTTCACGCCGGTCGTATCCAGCGTCATATCGACGCCGCTTGCGTGCCAGAAGCGGCTGTCGCCGGTCACGTACCTGTCGTAAGGCGCATTGATAAATACGTGCAGGGTCATTCCAACGCCGTCCGGGTCAAGCGCGTACGAAACGATCTGCCCGACCTGAAGCCGCCGGAAAAAAACTGGAGAGCCGATATCGAGTGAACCGAGGTTCTCGCTCTTCAGCACGAACTCTCGCCCCGGCGCACCTGACGCGAGAACCGGAGGTGACTCCAGCCCGACGAAATCGCCACGCGCCGTTTTCGAAGTACCGATATCCATTCCGATATGAGAACCGGTCAATAGCGTTCCGATGCCCGATACCGTACCGCCGGCGATACGCGGTCGAACAACCCAGAACCGGGTATCCTCGACGAGCATGCTGGAAGCGTTGCGCGACATCTCCGCACTGGCAAGCACGGTCTTGTGATCGTCGGACAGTTCGACGCTCCTGATCACGCCCACGTCGACATTCTTGAACTTGATCTTCGTCTTGCCCGCCTCGATACCCTCACCGGTGGAGAACCTGATCGTGACGGTCGGGCCTGTTTGCATCACGGAACGCACCACGAGCCAGCCGGCGATCAGCACGGCGACCAGCGGCACTAACCAGATAAGCTGTATGCGCCATTTCGATGATTTACTAGCGGCGGCTTCGGGAATACCGGCCTCGTTCTGATCATCATTCTGTCCGGACAACTTATTCACCTTCTGACTCCACAGCGTCCCATATCAGCCGTGGATCGAACGACAACGCGGCGAACATGGTCAGCACGACGACCGCGCCGAATGCAATCGCGCCGGGACCTGCATCGATGGTTGCAACCGTACCGAATTGCACGAAGGCAACCAGAATGGTAATGACGTAAATGTCGAGCATCGACCAACGGCCGACAATCTCCACGAACCGATAAATACGCGTTCGCGTCCGTGGGATCAGCGAAGAGCGCAACTGGGTGCTCCACGCGAGGTAGGCTAACGACAGGATTTTGAGCATGGGCACCACGATGCTTGCAACAAAGACGATCGCGGCAAGCGACCACGACCCCGAGGTCCAGAGGTAAACAACGCCCGTCAGGATGGTGTCGGATTGAGCGCCGAACAGCGTGCTGGTAACCATGACCGGCAGGAGCACAGCCGGGATGTAAAGGATCATGGCGGCGAACAGAAATGCCCAGGTGCGTACGAGACTATTGGGCTTGCGCAGATGCAGCGCCGCGCTGCAACGCGGACAGATTCCAACGTGAACGTGGACGAGCGGCTTCGACAACAAGCCGCAATCGTGGCAAACGAACAGACCCGCGCGCGCGGCGGTAGCCGATGTGGTGTTGGTAGTAAGCGCATGCGGCATATCGCGCCCTTGCACGGAATCGATGCGCGCCCATATATCGCGCGGATTGAACGTCACGGCCGCTGCCGCAAGCAGTACCATGACCGCTCCGAACGCCCAGATCGCGACGCCAGGGACAACCAGGGCAATGTGCTGCAGCTTGACGAGTGCGACCAGCATGGCGAGCATGAGTACTTCGATCATTCCCCACGGCGCAACGTGGCGGAGCACGCGAAGAACGATCTCGGGCCGTTGAGGCAGGCCGCCAATATGCAACGGTATGAGCACATAGATCACGGAGGCTATGTTCAGTGCCGGCATCAACAGCGTCGTCACGAAGACAAGGCCGGCAATTGGCCACATACCGTCCAGGTACAGCGAATAAGCCGCCCCGAACAGCGTGGTTTCGACCAATACTCCGTTGACCCACAGTCCCACGATAGGAAAGCAGTTGGCAACCACGAACAGCACAGCGGCAGCCAAAGTGAGTGCCAGCGCGCGATCGTAGGTTGCCGGCAAGCAGCGGTAGAGCGTTGCATTGCATCGCCGGCACCGCGCGACACCGCCCTCGACTAGCGACGTCTCCCACTGGAGAAAGTCACATTCGTGACATGCGATCAATTTGGCTTTCTTCATCTTCCGCATCCGCTCGCGGCCGTGCGCTCCGGGAAGCGCACGCCATTTATCCGGCCGGCGCGGCACGTTCATGCAGCGCCATAGATATCGCCCAACTTCGCCGGAGCCGGCCGTATCGGCCGTCCCCATCGCGTTTTAGCCGTGGTTCACTTGAATTGCGCTACGAGCGCGTCGGCCCCTTTATCGATACCGGTTTTCGATGCACTGAGCGATCCGAAGCTCGCACCGACGTTGTACGGATTCGGGTACTGCTTCGTCACGTAGGCATTGAGCAGACGGTTCGTCGAAGCGTCGTAGATTTCAACCGCGTAGGTGACGGAGCCTGTGAAAGCGCCCTCTTTGCCACGGGCCGTTTGAACTACGTTGTAAATGCCGCCCGCAATGTCGAACCGTGAAAAGGTGCTGATCACCGGCGTCGTGGTCGCCGCGCCCGTGAGGGTCAGCTTCAGGCGCAGCGTGCTCAGGCCCGGCTCGTTCGCCAGTTCAAAACGCGTCCGCAGTTTTTCGGCGAACGTTGTTTGCATGTAGCTGGCGAGGGCCGCTTTGTCCTTGTCCTGCATGTCGCCGAACTGATTGTCGGCACCCCGGTAAACCACCACCGGATCGATAATCACTCGGCCGTACTTGCGCCAATCGACCTGCGTCGCAAAGCGATAAGGCACACGCCCTGACTCATCCTGCTGATTGGGCTGCAACGAGGACGACGACGCGATCCCCGAATACGCAACGGGTTTCACGCTCGAACAGCCCATCAAGGCGGTGCAAATGGCGGCAACCAGCAAGTGCCGCGGCTTCATTGACTTATACATTCAGATCTCCAGTTTCGATTCCGCGCCTGGCGTTTGCACGACCGGGTCAGACAGGACAGTTCATGTGAGGCGCAAGCCTAACACCGCAAACCACATTTGCAAACCGCCTATACGGTTTGTTTACAGTTTAAGCCGTCGGATATGCCGGGCTTAATTTCAGGTGACGCTAGTATCAGACGTGCTTAACGTTCGACAATTATTTCGCGCGCGTTTAACGACATGTTGGAACGGCGCGATGGCCGTACGGCGCGCGGCTCTCTTTTGACGTCAGGAGCCGTCGACCACTGACGTTCATCCAGCAAGCGATCGAACAAACGCCCGCGCTCCTTTTCCGAAAGCGGACAAAGCCCGAAGAGAGCCGTCAATGCAAGGCCGTTGGCCGCGGCCCAGCGCAGCAGCGCCAGATCCGGATCGGCTGCCTCGCTCCTGATACGTTTCACTTTCGCCACATCGCTCTCCCGGATGGGAGACAAAAGGGTGGGATCCTCCACGAGCGCGGCAAGTATGGCCAAGGCGACTGAGTGCGGCTGGGTAACGGTTTCGCGCAATGTCGCGACCTGTGCCAGAAGGTTGGCTTCGGGCGTGGCGGAACCGAGCGCAGCCAGATATTCTCGAGAAAATTTCTCGAAGTACTCGGTCTGGTGTTCGAGCAACGCTTTCAGCACATCGCCTTTTGTGCGGAACTGATGCATCAATCCACCCTTGCTTATGCCGCTTTCGCGCGCGATGGCGTCAAACGTCAGCCGGCCGGGACCATCGCGAGCAACGATGGTGAGCGCCGCCTGAATGGCCGCCTGGCGAGAACGTTCCGAACGGGTGGGGTTGTCCATTGTTCCTCTCGAGTGCGGTTGCAAGTTCACACAGCCGCGCCAAAACATGCCTGAGCATCTGAGGACGCAGACTAACACCGTCAATGCGATATGTAAACCGTCTAGATGGTTTGTTTTTTACATGAGACACGGATCGTGTTTGCTCGTGGGTGCCGTGAAGCCACACGTTCACAGCGCGTGTCGCGCTCGTGCCTGCCTGAAGCGTCACCGTGCGAACCTCTTGCGCCCAGGCCGTACGCGACGCCTGGTCGCCGCGTTCGGCGCCGGCGCCATTCGATATGCGCCGGGGCGAACGCGGCGCACAGTCCTACTCTTGTCGGCTCTGCGAAGCCGAAACCCGCGATACGCTTACAGCGCCGCGGTGACGATCACCTCGACGCGAATCTCCGGCGAAGCCAACGCGGCCTCGCACGTCGCGCGCGCCGGCGTGGCATCGCTCGGCACCCAGGCTTCCCATGCGGCGTTCATCGGACCGAAGTCGCGCGCCATATCGGCCACCCAGATCTGCACGGACAACAGACGCGTTTTATCGGTGCCGGCGGTTTTCAGGTGCCCGTCGAGCTTGCTCAGGATTTCTTCGGTTTGCGCTTTCGCGTCGCCATCGCGTGAGGTCGCGGTGAGACCGGCGACGTAAACAGTGCCGTTGTGAATCACGATGCGCGAGAGGCGCGGGTTGGTTTCGAAACGTTGAATATCGCTCATTGCCTGTACTTTAGGGTGGGTGAAGAAACTTGAAGGGACTTGAATCGACCTGATGCGCGTCGCGTTCACTACTGCACTACAGCACTACAGCGCTGCCGTCGCGAAGCGCCCAATGCGAAACGCGTCGATGTCGTGCGTCGTGAGTTTGTCGCAAACCAGATCGGCGACCACGCTGCCGACAATCGGTCCGAGTTCGAAACCATGAGCCGAAAAACCGAACGCGTGCACGAGACCATCGTGCGTACCGCTGCGGGAAATCACCGGAATGCCGTCCGGCATGAAGCCTTCAATGCCGGCCCAAGCGCGGTTCACCGCCACGTGCTGTAAATGCGGAAACAGATCGGTGACCGTGCGCGCGCTTTTGCCCAACTGCGGAAAATCGAGCGGGCATTGCCGCGCCCGCATGTCGGCGGTGCATTCGAGCGCGCCGCCGATTACGACGGTGCCGTTGCCGAACTGCTTGAACGAGAGCGGTCGTCCGGTCGCGCCGAGCACAGGTTTGACGAAAGCCGGTACAGCCTGCGTCACCATCAGCATCAAGCCGCGCGGCTCGATCTTCACCGGCTCGCCCGCTTGCAGTGCGAATTCGCCGGCCCACGCGCCCGCCGCATTGACCACGTGCGGCGCGCGCCATGGTCCGCTTGCCGATTCGATGTTCCACTGGCCGTCGCGGCGCACGATGCTGTGGACCGCGCACTGCTCGTGTATCTCGACGCCCGCTTTCTGCGCCGCGAGCCGGAACGCCGTCACCGCGCGAAACGGCAACGCGTAGCCGTCATGCTCGGCCCACACCGCGCCCACGACATGATGCGCAAGACTCGGCACGAGCTCGCGAACGGCATCGGCGTCGATCAGCACTTCATGCGTGAAACCGAGCGCTTGCAAATGCGCGACACGTGAGCGGCATTCGTCGAGTTCCGCGTCGCTCTCCGCGACTTTCAATTGACCGGATGCAACGAAGCCGGCGTCGTCGCCCACCAGTTCAGCGAGCCTGAACCACAACTCGCGCGAGGCCAGCGACAGCGCGATCTCCGCGTCATGGCGACCCAGCGTGCGCACGCCGCCGGCATTGACGCCCGATGCATGCCGGCCGCACACGTCGCGTTCGAGCACGGCCACGCGTGCACCGCGCCGCGCCAGATGCAGCGCGCTCGACAAGCCGTGCAAGCCGCCGCCGATCACGACGACGTCAGCGCCCGCGGGTTCGCTCGCGCCGTTCATCGTGCGGAGGAATTTTGAGCTTCGGCGGCAGTCTCATCTCGTTGCGCCGCCGCGCGTTTCAGCGCTGCGTCGTGCGCGACCGCAAGTTCCCCGAGCGTGACCGGTTTGATCGGCGGACGCACGCGGTAATAGCCGACCTCGGCGGGCTGCACGCCCCGCGCATCGGCGATCACTTCCGTGACGGTCAGTCCGCATAGGCGGCCCTGGCACGGCCCCATGCCGCAGCGTCCAAACGACTTCGCCTGATTCGGCCCAAGGCAGCCGAGCTTCACGATGCCGCGCAATTGACCGGCGGTGACTTCCTCGCAACGGCACACTGTGACCTCATCCGCGGGGATGCGATTCGCGTCTTTCGGACGATACAGCGCGTCGAGAAACGGGCGGATGTGCAGCGTTTCACGCAACGCCCGTGTGAACGGAGCCGCCAGCGAGTCACGCGCGGCGCGGTCGATACGTCCGGCTCGATGCACGATCTCCAGCGCCGCGAGCCTGCCCTGCTCCGCCGCGGCCTGCGCACCGCCGATGCCCCGGCTGTCGCCCGCGACGTAAATGCCCGGCACGTCGAGTTCGCCCCATGTATCGGTAATGGGCACCCAGCACAGTTGCGCGTCGTCCCAGCGATGCTGCGCGCGCAACGACCAGCTGATCTGCGTGTTCGGCACGACGCCCTGATGCAGCAACACCACCTCGGTGGGAATACGCTGCGCGCTGCCGTTGACGGTAAACCGGATCGCGGCAAGCGCATCCATTCCTTCGAGCGCGAGATTCGTCGCGCCCTGATGAAACGGCACACCGGCGCGTTTCAACGCGCGCATCAGCTTCAGCCCTTTCGCGAGTTGCCGCCAGCCCTTCAGCGCGCCGCCCAGATGCGCGAGCGCGCGGCGATAGTCGGCACTATCCGTCGTATCGACGATGGCGCGAATCGGCACGCCCGCACGCAGATACTGCCAGCCGAGCAGATACAGCAGCGGGCCGCAGCCCGCGAGCACGACCGGCTGCGACGGCACGACCTCGGCGCTCTTCAGCAAAATCTGCGCGGCGCCGGCGGTCAGCACGCCGGGCAGCGTCCAGCCCGGAATCGGAAACGGGCGCTCCATCGCCCCGCTGCACAGAATGATCGAGCCGGCTTGCAGCGACTTTACTACGCCATCCTGAACATAATCGACAGTGCGTTCAGCTGTTACCTGCCACACCGACGCACCGCGTTCATGCTTCGCCCCGCTCGCGGCGAAGGCGCGCGCCAGTTCGCCGCCCGCGGCATAGTCCGGCCCGAGAATGTTCAGACGCCGCGCGTTGGTCTGCGTGATCGCGCGATAGATTTGCCCGCCGGGCGCGGCCTGTTCGTCGAGTACGGTCACGCTCAGGCCGCGTTGCGCGGCGAGCGTCGCCGCGGCCATGCCGGCCGGCCCCGCGCCGACGATCACCAGATCGACCTGATTAGCGCTCATCGCCCGTGCCTCCCGCCAGACCAATGAAATCGTTCAATTCGCGCATGCCGAGTTGCGAGCGGATCGCCATGCCGTCGGCGACCGGCACGAGGCAGCTCTGCCGGTTCGCCACGCCGTCGATTTCGACGAGACATTCGAAGCACACGCCCATCATGCAATACGGCGCACGCGCCGCGCCGCTCACGGGCGTGGTCCGGAAGCGCTCCACGCCCGCCGCCAGCAACGCAGCGGCAACACTTGCGCCTTGCGGCACGCGCAGCGCTTTGCCGTCGAACGTTATGGTGACGGTGCCGGTGTCGATCGCGCCGCCCGGCGCATCCGCCGGCAACACTTTGAAAAGACTGTCAGTGACCATGTGTGAATACCTTGTCGGTCTGCAAAAAGCGCTCGCCGGAGAAATGTTCGATGCCGGCGGGCGCGACGTCCCGCGCGATCCACGGCGCGACGCGCAGTGCATGCGCGGCGGCGAGCGTGACGCCGCTATGGCAGGTCACGACGTAGGCGCCCGGGCACGTTGCCGACTGTTGATAGATGGGAAAACCGTCGGGGCTCAGCACGCGCAAAGCGCCCCACGCACGCACCAGCTTCACTTCGCCCAGCGCGGGGAAACTGCGCACGCCGCGCCACGCGATATGGCTCACCACGTCGGCGGTCACGCCGTCGTTGAAGCCGACGTCTTCCATCGAATCGCCGATCTGCACGGTGCCTTCGTCGGTTTGCCGCACGTATGTCGTGGGGAAATCGAGGAAATGGGCGACGCGCTCCGCGATCAGCACCTGTCCGCGATTCGGTGCGACCGGCGCATGAATGCCGACCTGCGGCGCGAGCGTGCGATTGCCGAGCCCCGCGGCCAGCACCACACGTCCCGCATGAAAACGCTGCCCGCCCGCGTCGACCACAAAACCGCTGCCGTCGCGTTCGATACGCTGCGCCCGCACACCCGAGGTCATCTTCACGCCGCGCTTGCCGCATGCGGTATGCAGCGCGCGCAGCAGTTTGAGCGGATTCGCGTGACCGTCCATCGGCGAATAACTCGCGCCGATCACCTGCGGACCGACCGCGGGCAAGCGGCGTTTCAGCTCGGCATGGCCGATCATTTCGAACGGATAGTCGCCGTTCAGATCGTCGCGGATCGCCTGCAGCCGCGCGGCGCGTTCCTGCCATTCCGTTTCGCTGAAGCAGAAGTGAAAACCGCCGGGTTGCTGCAGTTGCACGTCGATATCGGTTTCGCCGAGCAGGTACTCGCGCAGCATCGGCCAACGCGTGGCCGAGCCGCGCGTCCATGTGGCGTACGGCGACATGCCGTAGCCCTTGCCCTGCACCCACACGAGGCCGAAGTTGCCGCGCGACGCGCGGAACGCGTCGTCGCCTTCGTCGAGCACGCCGACCTTGAGGCCCTCGCGGGCGAGTCCATACGCGACGGCGGTGCCGACCAGGCCGCCGCCGATCACGAGTACATCGGAAGAATTCATCATGTATTTCAGTTTTTGCCGATCAGCACGCGATCGAGGCCGACAATGCGGTCCATCACCACCATCAGGATCGCCGTGCCGACGATCAGCACCGTCGACACCGACGCGACCAGCGGATCGATGGTTTGCGCAATCTGGTTGTACATCGCCACCGGCAGCGTGGTGGTGCCGGGCGTCGCGACGAACACCGTCATGGTGAGTTCGTCGAAGCTCTGGATGAAGGCGAGCATCCATCCCGCCGCGACGCCGGGCAGAATCATCGGCAGGATCACGCGGCGAAACGCGGTGAAGCGTTTAGCGCCGAGCGACAGCGCCGCGCGCTCGGCATCGCGGTCGAGACCGGTGGCCGCGGCGAGCGTCAGGCGCAACGCATACGGGAAGATCACCGTGACGTGCGTGAGCGTCAGCCAGAAGAATGAACCGGACATGCCGGCGGTGGTGAAGAAACGCAGGAAGGCGACGCCGAGCACCACGTTCGGGATCATCAACGGCGACAGGAAGAAGGCCGACAAGGCGCCGCGCCCGGGAAAGCGATAACGCGTGAGCGCCAGCGCGCCAGGCACGGCGAACACCACCGCCACGGTCGCCGAGGCGAGCCCGAGACGCAGCGACAGCCAGAACGCGTCGATGATGTCGGGCGCGTCGGCGATCGCGCGGAACCAGCGCAGCGACAAACCAGTGGTGGGCATCGAGATATAGCCCTTGCCGGTGAACGACACCGCGATCACCACCAGCAGCGGCGCCACGATGAAGAGCACGAACAGCGTGTGATAGCAGAGCGCGAGCCAGTTGTTTTTACGCATGACGTCAGCCCTCGAATACCGCGCGGAAACGCCGCTCGATCCAACGGTTGCAGCCGAGAATGATCGCGATGTTCGCGATCAGCAACAACACGGCGATGGTCGCGCCGAGCGGCCAGTTGAGCGTATTGAGGAATTCGTCGTAGGCCGCGGTGGCCGCGACTTTCAGACGGCGGCCGCCGAGCAGCGCGGGCGTGGCGAACGCGGAGGCCGCCAGCGCGAACACGATGATCGAACCGGACAGCACGCCGGGCAGCAATTGCGGCAACACCACGCGGCGAAACACCGCGAACGGTTGCGCGCCCAACGAACGCGCGGCGTTCTCCACCTGCAAATCGAGCTTTTGCAGCGTCGCCCATACGGCGATCACCATGAACGGCACCAGCACATGCGTGAGGCCGATGATCACGCCGGTCATCGTAAACACCAGCTTGACCGGCTCGCTGACGATGCCGAGCGCCTGCAACGCATCGTTGAGCAAACCGTTGTTGCCGAGCAGGATCGCCCAGCCGAGCGTGCGCACCACCACCGAAATCAGCAGCGGTCCGAGAATCACGATCAGAAAGATCGAACGCCACGGGCTTTTCATGCGCGCGAGAATGATCGTCTCCGGCACGCCGAGCACGACGCACAACACCGTCACCGCGAGCGCCATGCCGGCCGTGCGCAGAAAGATCTCGTGGTAGTAGCCGTCGCTGAGCACTTCCACGTAATTCGACAGCGTGAACGTGGGCAACACGCCCTGCGTGCCGTCGAAAGCATGGAACGACAGCACGGCCGTCAACAGCAGGGGCACCAGCAGCAGGCCGCAAAACAGCAGCAGCGCAGGGCCGGCCAGCAGCCAGGGCGCGGCGCTGGCGCGCTCCGCAGTCGAACGCGGAGCGCTCGGCGCAGCCACGGGCGGTGAAGAAGAATCAGCCATGTGCTGTCTCCGCGAGAATGCGCACTGCGTCCTCGGACCAATGCACGCCGACCGTGTCGCCTTCCTGCGGCGGCGTGGTGCCGAGATTCGGCAAGCTCGCGCGGACCGTGCCGAGCGGCGTGTCGATCTGCAGCATCCAGTGGTTGCCGAGGAAGAGACACGTGGTGACGCGGCCCTGCAGCGTCGCGTCCATTGAGGACGAATCGATGAGCGCGACGCGTTCGGGCCGCACGTAAAGCTGCACGTCGCCCTCGAAGCGGCGCCCGCCGTGCGGCACCTTCATCACGCTGGCGCCGACCCGCACCACCGCGCAGCGATCGTTCATCTGCTCGACGATGCCGCGCAACGCGTTGGTCTTGCCGAGAAAGCCCGAGGCAAACACCGATTCGGGCTTCTCATATGCATCGAACGGCGAACCGGTCTGCACGATCCGCCCGCCATGCATCACCGCGATGCGGTCGCTCATCGTCATCGCCTCGACCTGATCGTGCGTGACGAGGATAGTCGTGATGCCGAGCTTCTTCTGGATCGCGCGCAATTCCACGTGCATGTCCTCGCGCAGCTTGGCGTCGAGGTTCGACATCGGCTCATCGAGCAACAGCACTTGCGGACGGATCGCCAGCGCGCGGGCAATGGCGACGCGTTGCCGCTGGCCGCCGGACAACTCGCGCGGATAGCGCTTGTCGAGCCCGGTGAGGCGCACCATGTCGAGCACTTCGGCAACGCGCGCGGCGCGCTCGCCGCGCGTCACGTTGCGCATGTCGAGACCGAAGCCGACGTTGTTGCCGACCGTCATGTGCGGAAACAGCGCGTAGCTCTGAAACACGATGCCCATGCCGCGTTTTTCCGGCCGCTCACGCGTGATGTCGGCGCCGTTCAGCAGAATCCGGCCACGAGTCGGTTCGACGAAACCCGCGACCATCTGCAGCGTCGTGGTCTTGCCGCAGCCCGACGGGCCGAGCAGCGAGACGAATTCGCCGCGTTCGATGGAGAGGCTGATACTCTCGACCGCGTTGAATTCGCCGTAGGCCTTGCCGAGGCCGTCCAGAGTAAGAAAGCTCATGGTTATGCCTTAATTTGAATCTTAGCGTTCGACGGTACGGTTCCAACGATTGGTCCAGTCGGAACGCTTGTCGTTGACGTAGGTCCAGTCGGTCTTGACGAGGCGGTCGATCTGATCCGGCGTGTACGGCACGGTCGCGGCGACTTGCGGCGTCAGCCTGGTGTTCTTGTTGACGGGACCCCAGCCCTGCCCTTCGGCGAGCCATGCCTGCACTTGCGGCGACAGCAGGAACTGGACGAACTGCTGCGAGAGCGCGGCGACATCGCTATGCACGACCGGACACGCCGCGGTGAACATCGCCGGGGAGCCTTCCTTCGGATAGACGAATTCGACCGGGAAACCGGTTGCCTTGAGCGCCGCCACGCGGCCGCTGCCCCACACGGCGAGCGTCACGTCGCCGTTCTGGAACATCTCCGTCATCTTGCCCGGCGACGGCTCCCACGCCAGCACGTTCGGGCCGACTTCCTTCGCCAGCGCCGTCATGCCCGGATCGATGTTGTGATCGCTGCCCTTGCGCAGCCGTGCGTAGGTGAGCAGCGTTTGCAGGCCGTAGGTGTTGTTGATCGGCGGAATCGCGATCTTCTGGCGCAGGCGCTTGTCGGTCAGCACTTCCCACGAATCCGGCTTGGGCAGGCCGGCCTTCCTGAATGCCTCGGTGTTATAGACGAGGCCGGTGGCGACTACGCCCACCGACGTCGCATTCGCATTCATCTTGCCGATGTCGTAAATGTCTTTGTAGACCGGGGCATCCTGCAGCTTGTCGCAGAAACCGAACTGCGTGGCCTGATACATCGGGCCGTCGTCCAGCAGCACGACGTCGAGCTCTTCCTTCGCTTTTTGCGCCTGAAGCTTGGCGAGCGTGTCGGTGGAATTGCCGGGCACGTAGACGATCTTCACGTCGTGATTGGCCTCGAACGCCGGGATGATCTTCTTCTGAAACAGGTCCTGGGTGGACCCGCCATACGAGCCGAGATACAACGTCGGCGTTGCCAGCGCCGGCAGCGCGCAGCCGGCGGCCAGCACGCCGGCAGCACCCAGTAACCACCTCGAACGTCCAGCCATTTTCGTCTCTCCTGGAGAAGCGCCCCGTAGCGCGTGGGTCAATGAGGGATATCACCCGGTTATTGGCATGCGCGGCACCGAATAAGCTACGCATCCCGCGGTGAAGCCAGCTTATTGGGAAAAAAAAGCAGCGGGAAATTGAATTTTTTCTGTGTCGTATAACATTCGGTTATAGAGATTCAGCCGGGGCCGCCATGAAAATCCGTCAGCTCGAAGCGTTCAATGCCGTCATGGTGTGCCGCACCGTCACGCGCGCGGCGGAGATGTTGCATGTGTCGCAGCCCGCGGTGACGCGGCTCATCAACGATCTCGAGGAAAGCGCGGGATTCGCGCTGTTCGATCGCGCGCATGGACGTTTGCAGCCGACACCCGAAGCATTCGCGCTGCATGAGGAGGTGCAGCGTTCGCTGGTCGGCGTGGAGCGTATCGAGCGCGCGGCGCTGGAAATTCGCGCGGCGCAGCGCGGCATGCTGCAGATCGCGAGTGCGCCGGCGCTCGCGCTCTCTTTTCTGCCGCGTGCGATTGCCGAATTCAGCCGATTGCATACGGGCGTGGAAATCTCGCTCGCCTCGCATGCGTCGCGCACGGTGCTCGACATGGTGGTCGAGCATCGTTGCGACGTGGGCTTCGTGATCCTTGCGTTGAGCACGCCGTCGGCGCACGGCGAGTTGTTGATGTCGACGCGCATGGTCTGCGCGGTGCCGGCCGCGCATCCGCTGGCGGCGAAAACGACGCTCGTTCCCGAAGATCTGCGCAATGAACCGTTCGTCTCGCACTGGCGCGGTTTGCAGTCGCGCTACGAAATCGACGCGCTGTTCGCGTCGCACGGCATCGAGCGCAAGCTGATGATGGAGACGCAAACTTCCGCGGGCATTTGTTCGTTCGTCGCGGCGGGCATGGGCATCGCGATCATCGATCCGGTTGCCGCGCTCGAATATCGCGGCACGGATGTGGTATTTCGCCGTTTCGAACCGGCACTCGGCACCGACTTCTCCGTGCTGCTGCCGTCGCAACGCCCGCCGTCGCTGCTGGTGAAAAAATTCGTGACGCACGTGCGCGCGTTTGCATACGCGCAGTTGCCGAAGGAGGCGATGCTTTAGTGAGTCGCTCACGGGGGGTGCAGATACATCAATTCAACAAATCTTGAAATATCGAAATAAATGATTTATCGTTGCGGGCATGGACTCAAACCTCGTTGTACGCGCCCTCAGCGCCCTCGCTCATGAATCGCGTCTCGCCATCTTTCGTTTATTGGTCGTCGCGGGCCCGGACGGCATGGCTGCCGGCGAGATCGCGCAACAAGTGGGCGTTTCACCGTCCAGCCTGTCGTTCCACCTGAAAGATCTGTCCCACGCGGACCTGGTGAAGCCGCGGCAGGAGGGGCGGTTCGTCATCTACACGGCCAACTTCGACGCCATGACGGGGCTGATCGGCTTCCTCACGGAGAACTGCTGCGCCGGCGCACCCTGTGCCGCGAGCGACTTGCCCGACTGCTGCGCCGTCGGCGAAAAGCCCGCAGAGGAACCCAATGAGCAGCACTGAAACGGCGAGTGGCGGCGCACGACCGGCGATTGGTTTTTTCGAGCGTTATCTGACGGTGTGGGTGGCCCTTTGCATCTTGGGCGGCATCCTGCTCGGGCAGATGCTTCCCCAACTCTTTCAAGCGATCGGCCGCATGGAAGTGGCGCAGGTCAATCTGCCGGTCGGCGTGCTGATCTGGGTGATGATCATCCCGATGCTGGTCAAGATCGATTTTGCCGCGATGACCCAGGTGAGGAGCCAGTGGCGCGGCATCGGCGTCACGCTGTTCGTGAACTGGTTCGTCAAGCCGTTCTCGATGGCGCTGCTTGGCTGGATCTTCATCCGCCATGTGTTCGCGCCGTGGCTTCCCGCCGATCAGCTCGACAGCTACATCGCCGGCCTGATCCTGCTGGCCGCCGCGCCCTGCACGGCAATGGTGTTCGTCTGGTCGCAACTCTGCAAAGGCGATCCGTACTTCACGCTCTCGCAAGTCGCGCTGAACGACTCCATCATGATCGTGGCGTTTGCGCCGCTCGTCGCGCTGCTGCTCGGTCTGTCCGCCATTACGGTGCCGTGGGACACGCTGATCATTTCGGTCGGCCTGTACATCATCATCCCGGTCGCGCTGGCGCAACTGCTGCGCCGGCGTCTGCTGACCAGGGGCGAAGCGCATTTCCGGCAGGCCGTCGCGCGCCTCGGCCCGTATTCGATCAGCGCGCTGCTCGCGACGCTCGTGCTGCTCTTCGCTTTTCAGGGGCAGGCGATCGTCGATGCACCGCTCGTCATCGCCATGCTCGCGGTGCCGATCCTGATCCAGGTGTTCTTCAATTCCGGCCTCGCGTATCTGCTTAATCGCCGGCTCGGCGTCGCGCATTGCGTCGCGGGTCCGTCGAGTTTGATCGGCGCCAGCAACTTCTTCGAGCTCGCGGTCGCCACGGCAATCAGCCTGTTCGGCTTCCATTCGGGCGCGGCGCTGGCGACGGTGGTCGGCGTGCTGATCGAGGTGCCGGTCATGCTGCTGGTGGTCGGCGTCGTCAATCGTTCGCAGCACTGGTACGAAGCGAAAATCAGCATCAAGGGACAACAGCTATGAGCGTCACGATTTATCACAACCCGGATTGCAGCACGTCGCGCAACACGCTGGCCATGATCCGCAACGCCGGCATCGAGCCGGAGATCATCGCGTACCTGGAAACGCCGCCGAACCGCGACACGCTGAAAGATCTGATCGCCCGCGCCGGCCTCACGGTACGCGCCGCGTTGCGTGAAAAGGGCACGCCCTATGCGGAACTCGGGCTGGACGATGCGTCGTTGAGCGACGAACAACTGATCGACGCGATGCTGGCACACCCGATCCTCATCAATCGCCCGTTCGTTGTGACGCCGCTCGGCGTGCGTCTGTGCCGGCCGTCTGAGGTCGTGCTCGATATCCTGCCCGCCGCGCAGAAGGGTTCCTTTGCTAAAGAGGACGGCGAACAGGTCATCGATCGCGAAGGACGGAGAACCCGCTCATGACGCAGGACCTTCCCAACGTCAGCGCCGCGCACCTCGACACGCCGGACCTGCGGAAACTCGAAGCGCCCGCGGTTTCGCAACACGCGCCGCGGATTCTGCTGCTCTACGGCTCGTTGCGTCCCACGTCATACAGCCGGCTGCTCGCGCTCGAAGCCGAACGCATCCTGCGCCATTTCGGCGCCGACACGCGCGTGTTCGACCCGCACGATCTGCCGATCGTGGACAGCGTGACAGCCGATCATCCGAAGGTGGTTGAACTGCGCAAACTCTCCGAGTGGTCGGAAGGACAGGTATGGTGCAGCCCGGAGCGTCACGGCACGCTAACGGCCGTCTTCAAGAACCAGATCGACTGGCTGCCGCTCGAAAGCGGCGGCGTGCGTCCGACGCAAGGCCGCACGCTCGCGGTGATGCAGGTGTGTGGCGGCTCGCAATCGTTCAACGCGGTCAATGCGCTGCGTGTTCTGGGCCGATGGATGCGCATGGTGACCATCCCCAATCAGTCGTCGGTGGCGAAGGCCTGGCAGGAATTCGACGCTAACGGTCGGATGAAACCCTCGGCTTATTACGATCGCGTCGTCGACGTGATGGAAGAGCTGTACAAGTTCACGCTGCTGGTGCGCGACCGTTCGGACTACCTGACCGATCGTTACAGCGAAAGAAAAGAGGCGCATCCGGAGCTTGCAACGACACTCGCGGCCGCCGCGATGAATCAGGAAGCGGTCAGCGCCCATGCAGACATCGACGACAGCGAGACCGAGTGACGGCGCCCGCGGCGGCGCAACTAGTCTAGTCGCGATACGTCTCGCCTCACGGAAGAAATTGAGCGACCATCAAGTCAATTTCGAGTGAGCATCCCATGAAACCTGACAGCAGTGAGCCCGCGCGGTCGTCGAATCGTGCCGGGCGCATCGTATCGCGCTGGGTCAACGGGCTTGCGGTGGCACGCAACTACCGGCTTGCATGGCTGCCGCACGACGCGGTCGCGGGCCTCAGTCTCAGCGCCGTGCTGGTGCCCGCCGGAATGGCCTACGCGGAGGCCGCCGGTTTGCCAGTCGTCTCCGGACTCTACGCGTCGCTCGCGGCGTTGCTGGCCTACGCGCTGTTCGGCCCGAGCCGGATTCTCGTACTCGGTCCGGACTCCGCGCTAGTCGCGTTGATCGCGGCGAGCGTCGCGCCGCTGGCGCACGGCAATACGGAACACGCGATCGCCCTTGCGGGCGGCCTCGCACTACTGTCCGGCGCGATCTGCGTGGCGGTCGGCATGCTGAAGCTCGGCTTCGTCACCGAACTGCTGTCGCTGCCGATTCGCTACGGCTATCTCAACGGCATCATGCTGACGATCGTCGTCGGACAAATACCCAAGCTGCTGGGCTTCCAGGTGCAGGGCGCGTCATTCCTCGCGCAAGTGCGCGAGCTGGCGAGCGGCGTGGTCGCGGGCAAAATCAATGGCATGGCCGTGACAATCGGCGTGGCGGCGCTCGTCGTAATCCTGAGCTGCAAGCGCTACTTGCCGAAGGTGCCCGGCGTGCTCGTCGCGGTCGCGGGCGCGACGCTTGCGGTCGCCGCGCTGGGCCTCGCGCAGCGCTTCGGGCTGGCGGTGGTCGGCAACATGCCGCAAGGGCTGCCGGCGCTGCACATTCCGGCGCTCGCGCTCGACGAATGGACGGCGCTCCTCGGCGGCGCGGCCGCCATTACGCTCGTCTCGTTTACCGACATCAGCATCCTGTCGCGAACGTATGAGGCGCGCAGCGGGGAAGCCGTCGACCGCAATCAGGAATTCGTCGCGCTCGGGCTCGCCAACATCGCGGCGGCCATAGCGCATGGATTCGCCGTGAGCGCGAGCGGCTCGCGCACGCCGGTCGCGGAAGCGGCCGGCGCGAAGACGCAGGCGACGGGCGTCGTCGCCGCGCTGATCGTCGCGGGGCTGTTGCTGTTCGCGCCACAGGCGCTGCGCGACACGCCGCAGGCGGCGCTTGCGGCGGTCGTTATCGCCGCGTGTCTCGGGCTGCTGGAGGTGCGCGGCGTGTGGCGGCTTTACCGGCTGAGGCCGAGCGAGTTCGTGCAATCCATCGTGTGCCTGGCCGGCGTCGCGCTGATCGGAGTCGTGAACGGCATCGGCATTGCGCTCGCGCTCGCGATTCTCGGGTTCCTGTGGCGCGGCTGGCGTCCGTATTCCGCCGTGCTGGGCCGCGTCGATCGGATCAAGGGCTATCACGACCTCGCCCGGCATCCGGAGGCCCGCAGCATTCCGGGGCTCGTCCTGCTGCGATGGGACGCGCCGCTTTTCTTCGCCAACGCGGAGATTTTTCGCGAGCGCATGCGGCAGGCAGTTCGCGAGGCGCCGACGAAAACCGCATGGATCGTGATCGCCGCCGAACCGGTGACCGACGTCGACCTCACCGCCGCCGACACGCTCGCGCGGCTTCACGACGAACTGCTCGCGTTGAACGTGACGCTATGCTTCGCGGAGATGAAGGGGCCCGTGAAGGACAGCCTCAAGCACTATGGCCTGTTCGACGCGATCGGTGAGCAGCACTTCTTTCCGACGGTCGGACAAGCGGTGAACGGCTACCTGAAGACGCATGACGTCGAGTGGCATGATTGGGAGGACGGGGCATAAGCGCGCCGCAATGCCGAGGCACGTGGCACGTGGCTTGCGCACCGCGCTTCAAGTGCGGCTGCGGCATTCGTAACTTTTCCGCGTTGGCGACATGCAGCCGCGCGGCCGCTTCGGCGGCTTGCGCGTCGCGCGCCTTGAGCGCCTTATACAGCTTGTCGATTTCGCGCAGGCCAGAAGGCAGCCGGTCGGGATGCATCAGAGAAGTCGCGCGCACGCGAGGTGCACGCAATCACCACCAAACCGCCGTTAAAACAGCGCGTCCGTCTGCCCTAATGCGCCAATCAGATAACGGTATGAAAATTCCTTGGTTCTTTCTCGCGCGCCGCATGCCGAGAATAGGCGATCCCGAATAGCGTCCTGAACTCCGCTCCCGGCTCTTCGTCCCGCTGCAATTACCTCTCGCTGCGAGACGACTTGCCCGCAAAAGCATCAGGATTCCGACCGATTTTTCAGCCTATCTTTCATGCTCAGCCGACCGACCCGAACTACCCTGGCCCACACCTTACGTACTCTCGCCCTGTTCGCCGCATTCAGCGCCGGCGCCGCGCACGCCGACGCCACGCTCGACCGGATTCATCAGCGTCACAAGATCGTGATCGGCGTGATCCTGTCCGGGCCGCCGTTTGGCTCGCTTGACCCCGCTACGCAAAAACCGGTCGGCTTTAACGTCGATCTCGCCAACGACGTCGCGAAGCGTCTCGGCGTCGACGTCGAGTTGACTGCCGTGCAGCCGTCGAACCGCGTGCAATTCCTGCAGCAAGGCAAGGTCGATGCGCTGATCGCCAACATGGAAGTCACAAAGGAGCGCGCGGAGATTTTGTCCTACCCGCCGACGCCCTTCGAGGAGATCGGCGGCGCACTCATCACGCGCAAGGACAGCGGCATCAAGACGTGGAACGACGTGCGCGGCAAGCCCGTGTGCGTCTCGCAGGGCAGCAACTATACGAAGCCGCTCGCCGAGCAATATGGCGCACAGGTCAAGGCATTCCGGGGACAACCGGAGTCGCTGCTCGCGCTGCGCGGCAATAACTGCGTCGCGGCGGTGCACGTCGCGCCCACCTTGCGCCTGCTCGTCGCGCGCAATCCGGACTGGAAAGACTATACGATCCCGGTCTCCAACGATCTGATTCCGTCGCCGGCGGTGATCTGGGTTCGCAAGGGCGAAACCGACACGCAAGCCGCACTCGAAAAAATCGTACAGGACTGGCATCGCAGCGGATGGCTGATCGGCACGGAGCGCAGGAACAGCATGCAACCGTCGCAGGCCGTGCTCGATCTGCACGCGAAGTACAAGGCGCCTGGCGCATGAGCGCGCCGGCGCAAGCGCTCGTCGATGCGATCGGCAAGACCGGCCTGAACTACAGCTTCGTGCTCGCGCCGGACGAACTCGCGTCGTTTCTGCACGGGATGCTGGTCACGCTGGAACTCTCGCTCGTCACGGCGCTCGGCAGCCTCGCCGCGGGCGTCGTGCTGGCCGCGATGCTCACGTCGCCGCGCGCGGCGCTCGCGCGGCCGGCGCGCGTGTTCGTCGAAGTCACGCGCAATACGCCCACGCTCGTGCAGCTCTTCTGTGCGTTTCTCGTCGTCAACATGCTGATTAGCGAGGCGCTGCGCAATCTGGGCGGCAACCCGCTGACGCCGTTCATCTGGAGCGCGATCGTGATTTCGCTGCACAAGGCCGCGTTTCACGCGGAGGCGTTGCGCGCCGGTATCGAAGCCGTGCCGCGCGCCACGCTCGAAGCGGCGCAGTCGCTCGGATATAGCCGACGCCAGCGTCTATGGGAAGTGCAGTTGCCGCTCGCGTTGCGCTTCGCATTGCCCACGCTCGTCAACAATATGGTGGACCTCGTCAAGATGACCACCGTCGCTTCGGCGATCGCGGTCGGTGATATTACGTATGCCTCGATCATGATCTGGACGCAACGCGACAACGTGCTGGAGCTGATGATCCTGATCCTGCTGTTCTTCGGTGCGCTGACCTTTGCGGTGAACCGCGCCGGGCAATGGCTCGAAATTCGCTTGAGGATGCCGGGTTATGGCCATTGATACGCTTTCACCACCCGCGCCGCGCGAGCGCAACCGCCTCGTTGCGCTCGCAAGCGTGGTGGCCGTCGCGGGCCTGCTCGCATGGCTCGAGTACGGCATCGCGCAAGGAACGAACAATCCGACGCTCGCCGCGCTCGTCACGTGGGCGCCTGCGCTCGGTAAATCGCTGTGGGTCAACATTGAAATCAGTTTGCTGGCCATCGCGCTCGGCACGCTTGCCGGTCTCCTGCTTGGACCGCTGTTGCTGTCGCCGGTATGGATAGTGCGCGTCATCGCGCGGTGCTACGTCCAGGTGTTTCGCAACGCCCCGCTGCTCGTGCTGATCTATTTTTCGACCTATGTTTTTCCGTTCGAAATCGCAATCGGCCGGCACACGTTACCGTTTTCCGACTGGTTCAAGGTGACGCTCGGCCTCGCATTGCCGGCCAGCGCGAACTTTGCCGAAATCTTCCGCGGCGCCATTCAGTCGATTCCTCACGCACAGTGGGACGCCGCGCGTTCGCTCGCGTTCAGCCGCACGCAGGTGTTCCGCTGGATCATCCTGCCGCAATGCGTGAAGCGCATGCTGCCGCCGTGGATGAACCTCTACGCCAGCATCACGATGGCGACCGCGCTCGCGTCGCTGGTCGGTGTGCATGATCTGCTGGATACCGCGCAAGTCGCGAGTAATACCGTCGCGCGCGCGGATTTTACGGTCGTCGTCTATTTCACGGTGCTCGGCCTGTTTTTTGCCTACTGCTATCCGATCGCGCGCTTCACGCGCCGTCTTGAGAAACGTTATGCCTTCAGCTGAAATCCTGCTCGCAACCGAACGCCCGCTCGTCCGGTTGCGCGACGTGCATCTTTCCTTCGGTTCGAATCCGGTGCTCAAAGGGATCGATCTCGACGTGTTTCGCGGACAGGCGGTGTCGATCATCGGCCCTTCCGGCTCGGGCAAGTCGACGATTCTGCGCTGCATGACCGGACTATTGCGTGCACAACATGGCGAAATCGAAGTGGACGGCACACGCGTCGATCAACTCGCGTCCGAGCGCGACGAGATCGAATTGCGCAAGCGCGTCGGTTTCGTGTTCCAGCAATACAACCTGTTTCCGCATCTGAGCGTGCTCGACAATCTCGTCGTCGCGCCGGTGCGGATTCTCGGCCGCGACAAAGCCGGCGCCACGCGCACTGCTTACGATCTGCTGAAGAAAGTGCGTCTCGCCGAAAAAGCGCAAGCGTACCCCGGCGAACTGTCGGGCGGCCAGCAACAGCGCGTGGCCATTGCACGCGCGCTGGCGATGCAGCCGGACCTGATTCTGTTCGATGAAGTGACTTCGGCGCTCGATCCGGAAACGGTGGGCGAAGTACTGACCGTAATCCGCGATCTGGTGAAGGACGGCATGACGTGTGTGCTGGTCACGCATGAAATGCGCTTTGCCGAGGAAATCAGCGATGTGGTGTACTTCACCGAGGCCGGCGTGATTGTCGAGCACGGCCCGGCCGAGCGGCTATTTCGCGCGCCCGCCAGTCCGCGCACGCGCACGTTTCTCGCCCATACGCATAACGCGCCGGACGCCGCGCCCGCAGCTCAAGCGCGCGAACCGCTGCAGCTGGATTTGCGCCGCTTCGCGATTTAGGCCGAATCAGCGCGATCGCGGCGTCTTTGCAACAGACGCCGCGTTCCCTATCCACGACTTCACCGACTTGCGTAACGGCTTGCGGGCCGCTGCAACCCGAGATGATCGCGCAGCGTGGTGCCGCTATATTCGGTGCGAAACAACCCTCGACGCTGCAATTCCGGCACGACGAGTTCGACGAAATCGTCGAGGCCGCCGGGGAAATACGGCGGCATGATGTTGAAGCCGTCCGCGGCTTCGCCGGTGAACCATTCTTCGAGCGCGTCCGCGACCTGCACCGGCGTGCCCCACACGATGCGGTGACCACGCGCGCCCGCCACCAGGTAATACAACTCGCGCAACGTCAGGTTCTCGCGGCGTGCGAGATCGGTGAGCAGTTTGGCGCGGCTTTTGAGTTGATCGGATTCGGGCAGCTCGGGCAACGGACCGTCGAGCGGATACTTCGACACGTCATGGCCGAGCCGGTCCGACAATAACGACAACGCGCCGGACGTATCGGTCCATTGCTGCAGTTGCGCGTATTTGTCCTTCGCTTCCTGCTCCGTGCGGCCGATGACGGGAAACACGCCCGGCATGACATGCAACTGCGCGCCCTCGCGGCCGAATTTCGGCAAACGGCTTTTCAGGTCGCGATAGAAAGTCTGTGCGTCCTCGAGCGTCTGCTGCGCGGTGAACACGACTTCGGCGGTGCGCGCCGCCAGGTCCTGGCCGGGTCCGGACGAACCGGCCTGAATCACCACCGGATGCCCCTGCGGCGGGCGCGACGCGTTCAACGGCCCTTTCACCGAAAAGAACGGTCCTTTGTGGTCGAGCGTGTGCACCTTGGCGGGGTCGAAATAGATGCCGCGTGCCTTGTCCTTGATGACGGCGTCGTCGTCCCAACTGTCCCAAAGGCCTTTGACGACATCGACGAATTCACCCGCCATTTCATAGCGCAACGCGTGGTCTGGATGATTGCCTCGCGTGAAGTTCGCGGCCGTGCGATCGTACGAGGTCGTCACCACGTTCCACGCCGCGCGCCCGTTGCTCAGATGATCGAGCGACGCGAACGCGCGCGCGACGTGATATGGCTCGCTGTACGTGGTGGAAGCGGTGGCGGCGAGGCCAATGTGGCGCGTGCCCATCGCCAGCGCCGACAACAGACTCAAAGGTTCTAACCGCATCGCCATTGAAGGATGCGCGTCGGGTCCGCTCGTCAGTCCGTCGGCGAGAAAGACCATGTCGAATTTCGCGCGCTCGGCGGTCTGCGTAATGCGCTGCATCAGTGCGAGATTCTCGCTGCCTGCTTGCGCGTCCGGATGACGCCAGCCGGCAACGTGATGTCCCGCGCCCTGGATAAAGAGCCCGAGACGCATCTGTCTGCGAGGCGTCGTGCTGTTGGCATTGCTAGCGGTCGTGGTCATACGTGGATCTGTGCGAAGACGTTGAAAAGAGTGACGAGATCGGCGGCGCTTTGCATCGATTCGATGTGCGCCGGGACGAAGGCGGCGCGCTCGTTGTGACCGGTGGCGTCCGCGAATTTCGCGCGCAGGTCTTCGGTGCTGTAGAGCCGGTCGGTCTTGTGGCGCAGTACCGCGCCGTTGCGCAAGACGATTTCGACCGTGGAAAAGCGCGTGGCCGGATCGGTCGACGCGCGCGGCGCGGTTTCATCGTGACGGCGCGCCACTCGCGCGGCGAGCGCGATCAGGTCGTCACGCACGGGCGCATCGGCGAATGTGGCGACGCCGGGCGAGCCGTCCGTCAGCGCGGCGGCCACCGCGTATTCGACGCTGAAACGCGCTTCAAGACCCGTCGACGGCAAATGGTCGGAGAGCGGCGTGTCGCCGCCCGGCGGAAACGTTACCGTTATACCGGCGATGTCATCAGGCGTGAGCCGGTGCGTGTCGCGCAATGTCAGTGCCGCATGAACCGCATGATGCGTGGCCGTGCAGCATGCCCACGGCTTGAAGTAGAGACCGGGCACCGCGATTTGCCAGGGCGCGCCCCACCCTTCGAGTACACGCTCCGGTTGCGCCGCGCCCGCGCCGAACACGGCGAAGAAACCAACTGGCCCGTCCAGTGCTTGCGGCGATCCTTGCAGCCCTGCGGCGGCGAGTTCAGCGGCGAACACGCCGGCACGCGCGGCGAGTCCCGCATGCAAGGGCTTGGCTTCGCTGCCGAACTGCAAGCGCAATCCCGCCGACTGCGTGGCGGCAAGACCCAGCGCATTTTCGACGGCGTGAGCGTCGAGCTTCAACAGAAACGACGTGGCTGCCGCAGCGCCGAGCGTGCCCAAGGTTGCGGTGTTGTGAAAACCCTGCTCATAGTGACGGCTGCCGAGCGCAAGCCCGAGCCGCGCCATGGTTTCCACGCCCACCACATAAGCGTCCAGCAATTCGAGCGCGCTGCTGCCGCGCGTTTGCGCGAGCGCGAACAGCGCCGGCAACAAAACGGTCGCCGGATGGCCGCGCACGCTGCTGTGCACGTCGTCGTAGTCGAGTGCGTGACCGGCGTAGCCGTTGAGCAACGCGGCCTGCTGCGCCGAAACACGCGCCGCGCTGCCGATCACCGATGCTTCGCCGCGCGAATCGTCGCCGCTTACGGCGAGGAGTTTCCGGTAGCCGCTATCGGTCGCGCCCGCAAAGGCGGCGGCAAGGAAGTCGAGTGTTCCGCGTCTCGCAGCGGCAATTGCACTGACGTCGCGGGAAGGCGCAGCGTTCGCGATAGCCGCCGCCAGCCCGCGCGTGACGCCGGCAGACGGTCGAGAAGCAGTGGAAACAGTGGAAGCGTTGAGGCTTGACATGTCGAAAGCGGGAGAGCCGTGAAAGGGTCTGCGACAACGCTGCCCTTTCTCCGCTCGATCGCCTGGAAGCGATGCGTCGGCTGCAGACGTTGGGCAACGATGCAACCGAGGCATGCTAACCAGGTGCCGGCTCGCAAACAAACAACCATTCGCGCTTTCGATATTGCAGATTCTGCGATGCTGGAACAGAGGCGTTAAGGTTGTGGAAACGCCGGCATGCGCGGAGCCAGCCTGACGGACCGCACTAAAACATATCCTCATGCCGGCAATTGACGAGGATTT
>WNGR01001062.1_pt1 | contig 40252 bp, 38 predicted proteins | sample 5407581 | NCBI WGS metagenome assembly WNGR01 (sample SAMN13153383, study PRJNA577476) | soil metagenome | isolation source: 80 cm soil or saprolite under Garry oak tree replicate 2 | place: USA:California | collected 2016-06-15 | reverse complement strand
TGTTGACCACCGCTCCTTCACCGGCTGCCACCTGCCAGATCGGACGGGAGGTGTCATTGGGGATCGCCTCCTCGATCTGCATCGACACGGAGCTGACATAGGCGGTGCAGTACCAGCGGTCGTATTCCGCCGAATCGAGGCTGTCGGAGCTGTGCCTGGCCTTGCGCGAAAGACGGTCCTCGGGAACGGTGAGCGCGCTGACGCTGACCGACTGCACCTTGCCGGGAAGCCCGGCCAACCGCTGCACCGTTGCCAAAGGCGCCACCAGGGCGTTTTCCTCGGCTCCGCCGGTGGTGAGTATCCCCTTGACCACGAAGCTCTCTTCCCCGGGGGTCTTGTCGCCCCTCCTGACCGTTATCCGGTCGCCGGCTTTCAGCTTCAGCTCGCGGGCCAGGAGTGCACCGGCCAGGACTTCATTCTCCCGCGCTCCCTGATCGAGCGGCCATTCCCCCTGTACCTGCCAGTAGGGGGAGACCAGCTTGATGCCGGTCCGGTACTCGTTATCACCATTTATCGGGACCTGCCGGTCGAACCAGGTGCCGATCAGGTTGATGCGCTTCTTCTCCCGCCCGGCGATCTCCACCGGAGTCTTCATGAAGGGGGCGAAGCCGACGATGTTGTTGTGCCAGAAGATCTCCTTGATCCTGGGGAGGTCCGCCTCGTTGATGAAAACCCGGTCCTTCAGCGGGTTGTAATCCACACCGCCGATCTCAAGCGGGATGGCCTCGCTCTTCGGGACCACGTTGATATTGGCTCCGTAGGACTTCATCTCCCGCGACATCTTGTCGCCGACATCGATGGAGATGTTCATCAGCGCGGTGATCAGGCTGGCCGAAAGAACGATGGTGGCGGTTGCCAGCGTTTTTCTCCGCCAGCCGCGGAAAAAGGATTGTCTCAGCATGCGAAAAAACATGGTTTATGCCCCCTGAAAGCCCTGCACTCTGTAATAGCGCGATTCCTTTTCCCCGATGTACTTCTCGGGGGTGGCTCTGAATTTCTCCAGCGACTCCGCCGATTCGAAGAAATAGGTCCTTCCCTTGAATTCGTCGCACTGGGGCGCGTCGCGGCTGACCATCTCCTTGCCGGTCACCGGGTCCTTGACCTTGACCGGGACGACCTCAGAGAAATACTTGGCCCCCTTGTCCAGCTCCGCCACGCTCACCAACACTTGTCCCCCCTCGATCACGTGGGGAAGCGGAATCGGGTTGCATCCACCCGCCTTGCCGATCGAGGGAATAAATATCCGCACGTTACAGGCGATGCAGATGATCTCGTTCTTCTCTTGCAGATAGCCCATGTCGCCGCAGAGCATGCAGGCGTCGTAGACCACGCCGATCTTTTTGCCGCCGGAGCGGTTGATCATGAAAAAGCGCACCACATGGCCGTCGTCGGTAACATAGGAGAAGCGATGCAGGTTGCCGTCCCCCAGCTCATCGATCTTCACCTTTATCATCCCGCCGGCGTCCGGGGTCATGTTGAGCGGTTTGGTGATCCTGGGTGGGCGCGATGCGTAGAGGTCGTGGTACAGGAGCAACGTCAGCACGACCAGCAGGGAGGCAAAGGCGCTCCTGAGCCAGCGCATCTCAAACAGCACCACACTGCACTTCTTCCTCCGCTCTGCCGGTTCCATTCCGGACAGTTCGACGACAGATACCTTCGGCCGCTTCAGGAAACAGGCTAGTGAGAGGAGCGCGACCATCACCAGGTCGAGATAGGAAAAGAGCGCGGCGTATTTGCCGCTCTTGGCGACGATAGATACCCTGGTGCTGGTAAGTTCGATCATCTCAAGGCGCATCATCCCCAGCAGCAGGTCGGATGACCAGTACGACACGAGGAGAGCCGAGACAAACAGCAGGGCGCCGGTGACGGCCCATCTCCCGGTCCGTGCGCCCATGTGGGCCGTCAGGGGGACCAGGAAGGAGATGAGCGCGAGCCCGGCCATGATCCCTCCCACGTTCACGATTACCTCCGTGTTCAGGACCGAGCTGGTGGTGATGGCCTTTTCGGCGACAAAGGCGGAAAAGGACCAGGCCGAGGCTGTCGCCAGCGTCGTGACGAAGAACAGCGCCGCTCCCCGCACGATGGCGTCCCATCTCCGGTTGCGGTGCGCAGAACTGACGATCAGAGCCGCGTTGAGCAGGGCCGCCGCAAGCGCCACGCCGTGCAGAACGGTGCGCGCCGCCGTGGCCGTCTCATGGCGCAGCGCGAACGGATGGCTGATAAAACCAGCCAGCGCCCCGCAGGCGATAGCGATGAGAAAGGAGCGGTACGGCTTTTTCCAGCCGACCGGTGAGACAAGGACGATCAGCATCCCCGTTACCAGTGATAACGGGATGAAGGCATTAACAAAATTCACCAGATAGGCAAGCATCTCTTCTCCGTTCAACTTCGAGAGACGCCCCGGCGGGGCGCCCTCAGCATGAAACGATTAGACCCTTCTCTCTGAGGGAGAAGGTGGCCGAAGGCCGGATGAGGGGGCAGCAGCCATTTGCATTAACATTTCCCCCTCACCCTGACCCTCTCCCTCAGGGAGAGGGGATTGTTTGTCGCCAGGGCGGAAGTCAAGTTCTAGTCAGTTTATCGAATCCCCGCCTACTTGATCGGCACGAACTTGAATTTATACTCCACCGTAAAAGGCTGGAACCACTTGCCGACGCCGGTGGCGGTATCGGTGTGACGGCCGAAACCCTGCTTAGCCGGGGACTCGATGGTATAGGAGACCTTGTAGTTTCCGGCGCCGAACATCTTGATATTGCTCCCGTAGTGGGGGCCGTCCTTGGCCACCATCGGCATGAACTTCCCTTCCTTCTTTTTGCCGGTGTCCAGGTTCTCCACCTTGTAGTTGATCGTCAGGTATGGAATCCACTCGCCGGCACCGAAACCGTTAAGGTTGCCCGGCGCGGCATGGATATCGGCTTCCAGATGGATATCGGCCTGGGACGAGGCCAGGTCGGAACCCCTCGGCTCCATATCGATCGGCTTTAGGTAGACGGCGGCGATCTTCATCCGGTTGACGATCTTCTCCACGTCGATCGGATACTCCTTGACCTTCTCCTCGAAGGCCATGGCCACATTGGCCGACAGCAGCCCCAACATCGTGCACAATACAAGCAGCTTCTTCATTTTGACTTCCTCCATTTTTGATTTTTGATGTTTTAGTTGGTGAACAATCTGAAAGGCAATGGAACGCGGATGACGCGGATCGGGCGGATATACGCGGATCTTATTGTCTTTTAACTCCGCGTAAATCCGCTCAAATCAGATTTTATCCGCGTTCCATTGCCTTTGTTTTTTTCATCACCACCACACCGGCAATGGCGGCCATGACGATCGCCAGCTGGGGGACCAGGGTCTGGTAATACGGGTAGATCCCCACAAACTCCACGGTAGGCATCCATGAGACCAAGGTCGGCTGCAATACCTTGCCGGAAATCAACTCGGCCACCCCCTTGCCGGTGAATACGAACGCCATGTAATAGAGCAGCGCCCCGGTGAAGAGGAAGAACGGCTTGATCGGCAGCCGCATCGCGCCGTGGCTCATGGCGATATACACGGCAACCAGCAGGATGCAGCCGGCCAGGAACCCGCCGGTGATTGCCGTCAGGCCGGACGAGGTCGATGAATCGACAGCCAGGGCCTGATAGAAGAGCACCATTTCGGCCCCTTCGCGGTATACGGCGAGAAATGCCGCCACCCAGAGCGCCCGCAGCGAGTTGGCCGAGACGGAGCTGCCGACCTTTTCCTTGATATATGCGCTCCATTTCTGTGCATTGGCCTTGGAGACCAGCCAGTAGCTGACGCTGAACAGCACCACGGCTGCCAGCAGCATTGTCGCCCCTTCCATCGTCTCCCGGCTGGCAGCCGAGGTCTTGAAGACCCATTTCACAAGGACCGCCGTGATCCCGCTCAGTACGATGGCAGAGATACAGCCGTTGTAGATCACCCTGAGCTTGTCGCGGTTGCCGGTCTTGGCCAGGTAGGCGATGATTGCCGAGATGATCAGGATCGCCTCGATCCCCTCGCGCAGGATGATCATCAGCGAGTAGAAGAACAGGGTCGCGGGCGACTCACTCCCCTTGCCGAGCATGGCGGCGCCCTTGTCGAAGTCGGCGCGCATGGATGTCAGCATTCCCCTGATATCATCGGCGGGCGCGCCGCTTTTCATCTTTGCCACGATCATGCTGAAATGCCCTTCCAGCCTGGCCTTGAAGTTCACATCCCGCGCCCCCAGCTTGGACTCCATCCCGCTTCCCTCGAACTGGTCGAAATAGGAATCCTGCACCGCCAGGATCGCACTCTTCGCATCCCCGTTCTCATAGATCACCAGCGCCTTGTCGATCCCGTCGAACAGCTCGGCGGTGACCTTGCTCCAATCCTTGGCCGGAGCGCTGTCCTCCGCCGATTTTGCCGCCTCGCGCTTCGAAACGGCGCCGTCGATAAGCTGCAGGGCGGGCAGATCTTCCTGCAAGCCGGCCAGCAGCGCCGTGATTCGCGCCTCCACCTGGTCCGGTGCCTTGCCTTCGCGGATCATCGCGGCGATGTCGTTGAATCCGGAGTTATTCTCGAAATTCTTCTTCTGGGAAACGAAGCGCCTGACCGCGGTTTCCATCAGGCTGTTCTTGTAATGGTCGAAATGGGTCTGCTGCACCTGCTCCGAGGCTGTTTTGGCATCACCCAGTTTATAGGCTCCCAAGGCCGCAGTCAGCCCTGACCGGATGTTGTCGGCCGCCTGGAGCCAGACCGGCTCGATCTTCGCCCCGCTCACCTTCCCTTCCGCCGTCGACTGCTGCGCGGTGGCAGCGCCGCTCTCGGCTACGATCTCGACTCCACCCTCCAACTGGGGAACCAGTGTGGCGAGCTTGGCCATGAAATCGTTTATTCTCTTCTCGATGACGGCTGCCGGCTCCTTCGCCACGATCATCTTGCGTATGGCGATGAACTCTCCCTCCAGTTCGGTGTTGAGTCTGGCGGAGATGTTGATCCGGATCGGTCCTTCCAGGTTTTCGTAAACCTGAAAATAGGCGGCCTGGGCCTTCTGCTTCGCCTCCGCGACGTTTCCTTTCTTGTAGAGGGTGATGGCCTCCTTAAAGAAAACGTCAATCTCGTTGACCATCCCCTTGTAGTCGGGTTTGGCATGAACAATGGAGATTCCCCCCAGCGTCATCGTCGCTACAACAAACACAATGCATATCGCTTTAATCATTCGCACGGTTCTCTCCATTTACATTTTTCTCCGGATAAAGGGTTTCCGCGACCATCTGGGCCGTGTTACCGCTTGCGCTTGGTCCAGTCGTAGTTGAACTGGAGCATGGCATAGCCGTAATGGATGTCATCGCTTCCGCCGCCGGCGTCGCGGAAGTACTTGCCGGTGAAGAAGTGGTCGTAGCCGACGACCAGGGCGTAATCCTTGTTATGGGTGTAGGTCAGGGTGAAATCGGTCTCCACTCCCACGTCTCTGCTGAAGCCGCTCTCCACCTTATCGGCGATGAATTTGCGTCCGGTAGCGGAGAAATTCAGCTTCTTGGAGAGATCGACCCCCCAGCCGAGGGTGTAGATCTGGATGCCGCTGGCGTGATGGTCGCCCACGTCGATGCCGGAAAGATCACCCACAACGTGCATGTCCCCCACCAGGGAGGTGTCGTTGTTGCCGTTCCGGAACTCCTTGACGGAACCGTTTCCGGTCACGGCGTTGTTGTCGCCCGATCCCATGGCGAAGCTCAGCAGGATCGAGCTCTCATAGGAGCCGCCGAAGGCCTTGATCGGGATCGCGCCGGTCAGGTCGATATGACCGCCGTAGGCGGCGATGCTGTCGTTGGTGGCGCTGGTGGCGTTGAAGATCTTGCCGGACTGGTATGCCAGCTCGTATTCCAGGCCGAACATGCCGGCCGTGCTGGTACTGCGAAAGCCGTAAGTGTTCCGATGCTCTCCGGCATGGTGGTCCTCTGACCCGGTGTCGCGGAAGAGGTAGGTCTCGATGCTGCTGTCCGCTGCTGGCTTATAGGTCAGATAGGCTCCGTTCAGGTCACCCTTGAGGCCGTCGGAAAACGGCTTGGCGTATTTGCCGCCCAACAGATCCAGCGTCAACATGTCGAACCACTGCCAGGAGGGCTGTACCCTGAGCCGGACCGCGTCGAAGGTCTGGCCGTTAAAGAAGCTGTCTGCGCCTTGAATAAAGCCGCTGCCGTAGCTGAACTCCTGCCGTCCGGCCTTGACCGCCACCAGGTTCTTACCGGCCGCCTCTCCCTGTGGCAGTTTGGCTTCCACGAAACCCTGGTATAAATTGAAAACATGCGAATTTCCGGATTCTTCGCCGGTGAAGCCGTAACCCTGCCCTTCGAGGTGGACATCCAGATAGTCATTAGGGTGCCAATAGACGAACGGCTTGACCCTGTAGAGCAGGCGTCCCGAGTTGATTCCCGCCGCGGTGCTCGTCTCCGCGAGTTTGAAGTTTCCGGCTCCTTCGCCGCGCAGAAAGCCGTTCACGCCGACCTTGTAATTGAAGATGGGAACCGGAGGTTCGACCAGGACAAGCAACTGCTCAATGGTCGTTCTGATCGTGCGGTATGCCTTGCTTCCGAACAGTTCATCCTCCAAGGCCACGATCAGCCTGCGGACGCTCTCCATGTCGTCGCGCGAAATCACTGACCCACCCTCCTTGTCGTACTTCTCGGCAATCCTGGTCAGCGAGGCGATGAAGCAATTCAGCAGTTCCTCCTTGCTGCAGGTCCTGCCCTCGGGAAGCTTCTTCTCTGCCCCGTATTTCTGCAACAGATCCGCTATTTCCTTGTAAGCCCAATGATCGCTGGTTACCTGTGACGGAATTTCCTGGTCACCATCATTTGCATCGCCGTGATCCTCGTGATTGTGGGCGGACTGGGAAATCTCGGTTTTCTTCCCGCCATCCTCATCGGCAGGGGAGGGATTGCCCATGGCGGTGCCGGCGGTCAGGGCCACCAGTGCCAGGGTTGTTGCTGTCTTCCAAAGTGTTCGGGGTAAACCGATGGTGCGCTTCATAGCCAAGCTTCTCCTTTTTTGAGTTTTCCTGGCTGGCGGCGTTGAAATGAGGAAAAACGCGTGGCTGGCTTGGATTCAGGTTTGTAGTTTCTACTTCGTGAGAATCAGTTTCCCGTTACTCGTGATTCGCAGCCGGTATTCTTCGCCGGCATGCAGAATCACGATCTCGCGCAGATCTCCGAACAGTTCCGCACTGGTGATGGTTTTGGTCGACATATCAGGCGTTCCACTCCTCGCAAGGTTTGGTGGCGCCGCATTCGTTTCTTCTGTGATGTTGAATTTCCATATCAATTGATCGGCAAAAAAAAGGGATGACCGGGATTGTGCAGTTCAAGCGCCTTGTGGTCGCCTGATGCCAGGATAGCGCCCATTCTTTGGCGGCAGCAGCGGTATTGTTCGGCCAGACCGAGACTCTGTTCCGGGTCGCCGTAGATTTTCCAGGGTCCCTGACAGGCGAATGGCAGGTTGACCAGCCCCATGAAGGCGGCCACGTCTTTGGCGGGATAGCCTATGAACAGGCCGATCTCGTGAGGAAAAGCGCCGGACTTTTCGAAGCGGCGGCAGAGTTCCGCCAGCAGGGCTTCGCTGGACAGGTCAGTGTCGTAGCCGGCCTTTTTCAGCAGGGCGCGAATACCGTGATGGGCCAGGTGAGCTTCCATGTGGTTCGGGTTGTAGCAGAAGAGCAGCAGGGCACGCTCCCTGGTTTGCAGAACCTTGAAGCGCATAACGTCAAGACGTGTGAAAATTTCGTCGTGGTGTGACTGCCAGAGCTGGTAGAGATTCCGGCCGCAGGGGCGGGTTCGGTTAACCAGTGAGATCAAATTGGCCGGTTTGACCTCGGCCAGCACTTCGGAACACTCCAGCATCAGGTGGGCCGTCAGGCAGTCCAGCGGATCCGGAAAGCTCGATGCGTGTTGTAGGTGGTGGTGACTTTTTGTCGTGAGAAATGTTTTTGTTGAATAATCAGCATGAAAAAAAGCCATTCGCCGCTCCCTGCATATGATTTTCATTATCATTATCAGGATGGCCGCAGGGTGTCAAGGATAAAAAATAACCGGCTTGAAAAAAATATTTTCAGGGGGGGGACTATTCCCGAAACTTCCGGTCTGCGCTTGTTACCGCTTCACGATCGGTTCACCATTGAGTGCCTCGGCGAGGGTCAGAGGCAACCGCTCCGGCTTGCGGTTTTCCAGCAGGGCCTTTTTATAGAAAAACCTGGTGATGTCCGGAGGCTGCAGGCGGGCCTGTTCAAGCAGCGGAATATTGGTGAGCAGTTCGCGCACCGGGCCATCCGCGATAATGTGGCCCCCCTGCATGACCAGCATGCGTTTTGCCACCTCCGGTACCAGGTTCATCTGATGGGTGGCCATGAGCACGGTGTAGCCATGATCATCGGCGAGGTGCCGGATTAGGGTGACAAGTCTGTCAGTGGAAGCCGGATCGAGTCCGTCGAAAGGTTCATCCAGGATCAATACCCGGCTCTGCATCGCCACGATGCCTGACAGAGCCGCCCGCTTCATCTCACCGCCGGAAAGATGGTGGATCGGCCGGTGCTCGAGGTGCTGTACCTCGGTGATGTTCAGGGCCAGGGCCACCCGTTCGCTGATGTCGGCCTCTGAGAGCCCGAGGTTGCGTGGGCCGTATGCCACATCTTCTCCGACCGTGTTGCAGAAGAGCTGGTCTTGCGGGTCCTGGAAGAGCAGGCCGACGGTACGGAAAACCTCGCGCGCGGATCTGGTGTCCAGTTCAATCCCGGCCACCCGCACCAGCCCTTTTGCGGGTTTGAGCAAGCCGGCCAGCAGCTTCATGAGTGTGGTCTTGCCGCTGCCATTGTGGCCGCACAGTGCCACGGCTTCTCCGGGCATGATCCTGAAACTCGCCCCGGCTACCGCAGCGGTACCGTCGGTGTAATGATAATGCAGCTCTCTCGCCTCCAGCACGGCTTCGTCTTGCGGCTCGGACAAGATATCGGACTTTGCTGGAGCAGTATTCGAGAGCGGGCAATAATCCAGGTGTGAAGGTGACTGCAAACTAGACGACATTATTCCTCCCGAGTAATATCAAACACCACCCCGGGCCTGCACAGCCTGCTGAATGCGCTCTGCCCGGTCGTAGGCACGCAAGAACAGTTGTGCCGTAATAGTTCCGGTAGTGTGCCATTCTCTGCGCCACCCCAACATGCCTCCACGGGCGCGCGCCGAGACCCGCATCGCGCTGAATTCCTCCCATAGCAGGAAAACGTAGCGGTACATGAAGCCAAGGGTGTCGGCTACCACGGTGGGCACGCGAAACCAGCGCAGAGCCGCCAGGATTTCGGTAAAAGGCGTTGTCAGGAAAAGCAGGCCGGCACAAGCCGCGTCGGCCAGAACCCGCAAACCGGCCTGGCCGCCCTGCGCCAGCCCTTCCCGGTACATGGTCAGGTGCCAGATTTTAATCAATGGTGTCGCATGGCGAAGTGGCGCTTTTGAGACTGCCATGCCGGTCCAGGCCGCCAACAGCAAACCAAGACTTACCCGGTAGTCCAGCACCAACACATTGAACAACACGGCGGCACCGGCCAGAGCCAGTTTCAAGCGGGCGTCCATGCCGTGCAAACCGCAGCGAAGGCGCAGTCCCATGGCTTTCTCCGCCTTGAGCAGGCCGGATATGGAAAGAAATCCGCTCATGACTCAAGTTACCGGGGGCGTCGGACCGCTCGACGATTCGTTGGTCCGGCCGAAGAGCAGATGCCAGCCGCGCCCGATGATGAACCCGGCAACTCCGCCGCCTGCCAGGAGCATGGCATTCCAGACATCCCCCTTCTCTTCAAGGTTTATATAAGGGGCGTGAGCCTTGGCCCCGGCGGCTCCTGCCATGGCCTCGTTCACCTTTTCGTCCATCCCGGTATAAGCTTTGGGCTTGGCAGCGTTGGGGCTGCTTTCCGCGGTTACCGGGACAGCACTCGATGCCCGGGCTTCAGCCGGCCGGCTCAATACGCAGGCAGCCAAACCCAATAAGAGCGCCATTGCCAGTGTTATCCCGGGTACGACCCGCAACGCTTCCAGCACCTCGGGGCGCTGGCGGCCGATGGAGCGTACGGCAATACCGGTAATTGCCATCTCTCCCAGGGCAATCGGCAGCTGTACCGGCAGATAGGCCGCCATAATGACGGCCAGGTATCCGCTAAAGGTGTACTGGGGCTGGGGAGCGAAGAAGGCCAGGTGTCCCCCCAGGATACTCCCCGAGATCAGGTACGTCAGGATATCGCCCAGCAGTCCGGCCAGTCCGGCCGCCGCCAGCAACGGCAGACCCATTTTGCGGCCAAGCCTGAAAAAAAGCCAGCCGCCGGCGGCCCCGCCGAGGCCCAGGGAGAGGATATTTGCCCCCAGGGTGGCGAAACCTCCGTGTGCAAAAAGCAGTGCCTGCAGCAGCAGCGAAAGTCCCGCCAGGGCCGCGCCGATGCCCGGCCCGAGCAATATGCCGGCCAGCGGGGTGCCGCAGGGGTGCGAACAGGTACCCATGTAGGCCGGGATCGGAATCAGCGAAACCAGAAAAATGAATGCCCCGGCCATTCCCAGCAGCGGCTTGCGTTCGGGCTGATCTTTTATGAAGCGCTTCATGTCCCTGACTCCCCAGGCCATGACCGCCGCACCCGCAGCCGTAGTGGCCCAGAAAGACGGGCCGGTAAGAATACCTTCCGAGATATGCATGCTTATTGTCTCCTGGTATTGAAAGCTGTATCTGGTGATGAGGCGCCTGATTGATAACTGCATGAGAAAACATAAAAAGTCCGCATATGCCGAAGCAGTATGCGGACTTTTCGTATTCAAAGTCTGATAATGGGTTCACTCTCCCTTTACCACGGGGAACTGTTGAGTGCTAAGGATCAATGGCAGGTCTTCTGGCTCGCGATTCGTCCTCCAGGCGCCTTCCCGGTCTGCCGACCAGTGACATAATGCCTTTTGTCCTCGCTTACAGCGGCGGGTCCGCGGGGGAATCGTGCCGATTGGCAGTACACCCCTCTTCCCTATCAAGCCCGTGCGGGCACCGTGATCCGTTATTAAATTGTCATGCAACAGTGCTGAGATACCACGCCCCCGGCGTCCTGTCAAGAACGATGTTGCTGGCAGTTGCGGGGCTAACTATTTGTTTAAACAACGTTTCGGGCTGCCAGCTTTCTGCGTTTGAGCACCGCGCCGATCATGAGCGACAGCCCCAGGGTCAAGGCTCCACCGACTATCCCGGAAACGCTGGCGCCGAGTCGGTCCCCCCCGGATATTTTTTTCTCCGCTTTTTGCTCCCGGCCTGCCGCAAGTGAAGGCATATCGGCCGATTTTTTAAAGGAGTAGTCCGGCAGGAAAGACAGTTTCTCCTGGAGAGCCGCCAACATGCCGTGCAACCCCTGCTTTGAATCCTTCAGCTCCCTTTGCCCGGAGGTTTTGGTAATCGACCATTCCAGGCCGTCAGGCTGTTCAGAGGCAAACCGGGAAACGACTCCACCGGTCAGCAGCGTCACCGCGAGGAAAGCAAAAATGACGGGCCGTATCGGATGGCTGCCGATTGGCCGGGATTCGAAGGCGCGCAGCATGAGTTCCGGTTTGGCATTGTACACAAAGGAAATTACTGAAGCGGTTACCACTCCCTCGACGACACCGATCGCCAGGTGGATCGACAGCATGACGGCCGCAAAGGTCAAAAAGGGGAGCGAGGTAATTCCGGACATCACGGTTTCCACGACGACTGCTAAGGCCCCCAGTTGCAGACAGATGATCGCCGCCGCCATCGATGCAATAGAGATCCTGGCCTGAGAAGAAATTCTGCCGACAATCTTTTTGTAGACCAGGGGGTAAACAATAAAAGCCGGGAAAAAACCAAGATTGAAAATATTGCAGCCAAGCGCCAGTAACCCGCCGTCGGCAAAAAAGAACGCCTGAACTACGAGCACCGAGGCGATCGTCAGAAAGGCGGCGTAAGGTCCGAGCAGAATGGAGAGGATCAGTCCGCCTCCCAGATGCCCGCTGGAACCGGTGACCGGAATGGTGAAGTTGATCATCTGCGCCGCAAAGATAAACGCACCCAGTACTCCCATCAAGGGAATCCTGCGGTCATCCATCTCCGAGCGGATTTTTTTGGAGCAGAAGGCGATGGCCCCGGCTGTTACGCCCCACATTGTCCCGCCGACTGCCGGGGATAGTAATGCATCTGCCATATGCATGCGGTACTCTTTCCGTAATCACCAGTTTGTTATAATCGTAACACGATTAAAATATAGGTTTACAGTTTAGGTGTCAATTGCTAAAAAATGCCGGGGTGATAACCGCAGAGGAGAAGAATATGTGGAAGCGTGCCGCCGAAGTGGTGAGAGAAGCTGAAGTCTTTGTTATTACAGCCGGTGCGGGGATGGGAGTGGATTCCGGCCTGCCGGATTTTCGCGGTGATCAAGGTTTCTGGAAGGCGTATCCTGCCTATTCAAGGCTGGGAATCTCTTTTGTGGATTGCGCCGACCCGCGGCATTTTGCTGATGATCCCTCGTTTGGCTGGGGCTTCTACGGCCATCGCGCCAATCTGTATCGGGATACGGTTCCCCATGAAGGTTTCAATATTATCAAGAAGTGGATTGAGCGGAAGAGTGCCGATTACTTCGTGATCACATCAAATGTTGACGGTCAATTCCAGAAAGCCGGATACGCCGATGACCGGATTCTTGAGGTGCATGGCTCGATCCACCGGCTGCAGTGTCAGACTCCATGCAGCAGCGCCATATGGCGCAACGATGAGATTCTTGTCATCGATGAAACAACCATGCGTGCCCGTCCACCGCTGCCACGCTGCCCCAACTGCGGGGAGGTCAGCCGTCCCAATATTCTCATGTTCGGCGACTGGTCGTGGCTGCCGGACCGCACCCGTATTCAGGAACATGCTTTTGACCGGTTTTTGACGGCCAATGCCGGCCGCCGTCTCGCGGTGATAGAGATGGGAGCGGGAAGCGCCATCCCCACTATCCGGGCGACATCGGAGCGGATCGGTTGGAATCTTGAACATGCGACCGTCATTCGCATCAACCCTCGCGAACCGGAGATAACAGCGCCGCATATCTCGATGCCGTGCGGGGCCCTGGAAGGGCTGCGTAAGATTGATGCGTTGTTGTAGGCATGCAAAATGTGTAGTAAGAGAATCACAACCAGCCCCTTATGTTCCCATGCCTATGGGAGCGCCATTTCAGAGGTAACTCTTGAAATCCGATGGCTTCCTGGATAATTATTGCCCGATGCGCAGCTCCCGTTCAACATCCCCCAGCGCCAAGGTGGCCAGCTTAAGGTTGTTATTTGTATTCAGGTAATACGGCTTAATGCGGAGCGAAGCCGAACATGCCTCAATCGCCAGCCTCAGATATTCGGCCCGTCGCTCTGGTGTTGGCGGCTCAAGGGGGAGAGAGGCGGCAATATTGACACGATTATTGTTGGTGCCGATCAGAATATAGGCGGCCGCAAGGTTGTTATAGGCAAGCCAGTTGTTTTCGGTGACGGCAACGGTATGTTCCATGAGAGTGATGGTGTTCTGCCAGTGGTTTACCTGCTGAAAGGTGAGAGAACCCAGAATCCCGGCCACAATTATGGTGACTCCGGCGGTGATGCGGCGTGCAACGGCATTGTCACGAACCAGATCGGCCAGCCCCCAACTGATGATAATGAACAGGCCGATATGAGGAAGATAGGTATAGCGATCCGCCATCGACTGATAACCAACCTTTACGATTCCGATAACCGGGACCAGAGTTCCCATGTACCAGAACCAGCCGACAGCCATATAAGGGAATCGTCTGATCTTTACGAGGACCAGCAAGGTTACGGCAAGGAGAATCAGGGCTGCTCCTCCGGTCCGCAAGGGGGTGAGGCCGGTTTCATCGAACATGTACAGCACCGCCAGCTTGGTGGGCCACAGCGTCTTCGCCAAGTAGCCTACATAGGCCTGAAGTGCGTTGCTCACGTTGTTTATCACCGTCTGCTGATCGAGTAACTGAGCCGTACCGTTCCAATCAATCTGGGCACGGTACGTGATCATGCTGCTGCCGGCGCTCAGCAGTAACAGCGGCACTTTCTCCCCGATCAGGGCCTTCAAGCCGCTCTTTCTGTGCAAAGGCCAATAGTCGAGGAGGAGCAGGGCGCAGGGAAGGGTGACCAGCATAGGTTTCGTCATGAGGCCGAGGGTGAAGGATATCATGAGCAACAGATATCTTTTCCACCCCGGTTTTTGTACGTAGAAGAGGTAGGCCTGAAGCGTCACCAGCCAGAACAGGGCGCAGAGGAGATCCTTCCTCTCGGAGCCCCAGGCGACCGATTCGACATGGAGCGGATGGATGGCAAACAGGAGTGCGACCAGGCTGCTTCTCCAAAGCGCCCCGGTCATTCTGCGAAGAGTAGCGAACAGAAGTACCGTATTGCCCAGATGGAGCAAGAGAGAGGTAATATGGTGCCCAGCAGGGTTCAATCCGTATAACTGAACGTCGAGCATATGAGAGAGCCACGTCAGGGGGTGCCAGTTGGCTTCGTAGGTGCTGGTGAATGCCCAGACGATCCCCCTGTATGTCAAACCATCATGGATGTGGATGTTTTCAGTAATGTATGCCGGGTCATCGTAAATGACGAATTTGTTCCAGGGGAGCGGGCCGTACGCTGCCAGGGTGGTGAGAACAAGGATGAACACCATCCAGTAAAACTTCTTCTTTTCAGATGTCGCAGGAAGAGTCACTGTTGCATCGGTTGATTCCGAACTAGTGTCCGTCTCGTTTGATCCTTGCTGCATATCTTCTGAGGGAATTCCTGATGAACGATTGTTTTTTGAGTATGCCCATTTTTTCATAGTGTCACTTGGATACAGCTCCGCTCCTCACGCTAAAGAGTCGGATATAACGTTGATATGTGTCGCGGTCTCCCGCTCCAGCAGGCAGCCGGTGCGCAGGTCGGTGTCTTCGGAGGCGTTGATCAGCCGCTTTGCGGCGGAGAGTGCAGCCGGCGGATGGCTGGCGATCCGCTCCGCAAATGAAGAGACTTGCGGCCAGAATTCGTTTTCGCGATAGAATCTGTCAACCAGCCCCATATGCAGCGCCTCAGCAGCGCTGAATATTTCCGAGGTCATGAAAATTTCCCGCGCAGATGGTGGTGACGGAGAGTTTGTTAAAGCGCAAACCGGCGTCGAGCAGAACATGCCCGACCCGGTTCTTGATCTCTATGCGGAGTTTCTTGTAGGGCATCAGGCCCGTGGCTGGACGTTGTTCTTCACCCAGGCGACGATCTCTTCCGTCGAAGTGCCGGGGGTAAAGACCTCGCAGATACCTGCGGCCTTCAGCCCGGGAATATCATCTTCAGGAATGACGCCACCCCCGAATACCTTTATGTCACCGGCGTCCTTGTCCGTGAAGAGCTGCATGACTTTTGGCAGCAGGGTGTTATGGGCGCCGGACAGAATCGATAGTCCGACGCAGTCAACGTCCTCCTGGATCGCGGCCGAGACAATCTGCTCCGGTGTCTGGTGCAATCCGGTGTAGATGACTTCGAAACCGGCGTCACGAAAGGCGCGGGCAATGATTTTAGCGCCGCGATCGTGGCCATCCAGCCCCGGTTTTCCGACGAGTACGCGTAATGTTCTTTCAGCCATGATAAATTTCCTCCTAAAGGTATTAGGTAAATTGATCTGTTTTATAAATCAACCACCCCCAACCCCTCCTTATCAAGGAGGGGAGTTTGAATCACCCTCCTGTTTCAGGAGGGGTTAGGGGTGGTAAGGTGTAAGCTTGCCAGTTACATCTCTATCCCGGTGCGCGCCTGAACTCCCGTCTTATAGTAATGCTTGATTTCCCTCATCTCGGTCACCAGGTCGGCAGCCTCGATCACCTGCTCGTGAGCGTTGCGGCCGGTCAGCACCAGTTCCGTCTTTTCCGGCTTGCGGCGGATCAGCTCCAGCACCTGCCCGACGTCGATCAGGCCGAAGCCGACGGCGCCGTTGATCTCGTCGCAGATAAACAGGTCAAATTCACCGGAGATCAATAGTTCTTCTGCCTGAACAAGCGCTTCCTGTGCCACGCGCCGGTCCTCGGTGATGTCTTTGGTGTTGACCCACCCGGGTCTGCCGGTCTGGATAATTGTCAGGAGCGGCGCCAGTTTTTCAGCGGCAAGATGTTCGCCGTAGCGGCCGCCCCCCTTGATGAACTGGAATACGCAGACCTTGAGGCCACGGCCTGCCGCCCGAAACGCCAGTCCGAGCGCTGCGGTCGTTTTTCCCTTGCCGTTGCCGGTATAGACCTGAACGCAGCCATGTTCCAAAGCCATATTATTCCCCTTTGAACTGCGGGCGCAGATTGTACGCGATCAGTTCCTCTGCCCGTGCCGGGTGGAATGAAATCGGCGGCGCGACTATAGCAATTCAACCGTATACGGTCAAGAAAAGCTTTGGTAATTTTTATCGATAGTAAAATGGCAGTAATTCGTTGCCGATTGCAAATATGGCGTTATACTGTGCCGACGTCAGTCATCTATGAGGGAGAACAGACCATGCACCTGCCCACGCTTGTCCGTCGCAGCGCACACATGTCCCGTATCGAGGCGGAAGAGAATGCCGCCTGGCTCCAGAAACACATGAGTCCCTATTTTTTCCAGGTCATGGCGGATGAAGAAGATTCCCTGACGCTGCTGGCCAGGGAGATGGGGCGCCTGAAGCATAACCGGCATCTGATTCTGACCGATCAGGAGAAACGGCTGGTGATCGCCTGTGTCAATCGTCCCGGTTCGCTCTATGGGACGCTGCGCCGGATCGGGGAACGGGAGATTTCCTATGCCATGTTTTCTCACTCCAATGCCGATATGCCGGGCCTTGACAATGAGCTCGAAATTCAGCGTTTTGAGTTTAATCGCCGTCTGAATCATGAAATAGACCTCGCGCAAAAGGTTGATATTCCGGCGGCGCTGACCCGCAAGGTTCGGGCGGAACTGCGCTGTTCGTTTCCCGACTTTGACCTGAAAAAACTGGATCGACTGCTGAAAATCCTCTGGCTGAACGACCAGAATTATATCCTGATGTCCCCTCCCACGAGGATTGCCTATCTGGTGTGGCTGTTCGACAGCGGCAACGCTTCAGGCGGACTGTTTCTGGATATTTCCCTGGTCGAGCGCGAAGGGCGCAGTGAAACCAGGGTGCTTTTTGCCGTCGGCAACCCGCCGCAGGAAGAGTTTCTGTTGCAGTTGCTGGAGGTCTTCAACCGTCTGGGGGTCGGCATTCGCAGGGCCTACTGCCAGACGATCTCAAACGGCATCCATCCTTATTTCCTCGGTTCATTTTTCGTAATGAACCATCAAGGGGGGGAAATCCTGCCCGACAGTCCGTTGGCCGCGCGCCTGAAACGGGAACTCTGCACGACGCAGATTCTGGCCATGTCATCACCTGCTTATCGCGATTATGTTGTTGAAGGGCTCCTCTCCGGCGAGGACGCCGCACTGGTCAACGCCTGCATCGCCTTCTGCCACACCAGTCTGGCCCACGGCCAGCCGGAGCGTTTCGGGCTGGAAGATGTTCAGAGCGCCTTTTATGGTCATCCCGAAATGGCGCAGCTCCTGATCCGGCTGTTCCGGTTGCGCTTCGATCCCGATCTGGCCGGGCGCGAGACGCACTATGCCGATGCTCTGGCCGAAGTTCAGGATACCGTGGACGGTTATAACACCGGCCATCGCTGGCTGGACGACATACGGCGGGCTGTCTATCGCTGCTGCCTGCTGCTGGTTACGCACACGCTCAAGACCAACTTTTTTGTGGACGAGAAACAGGCGCTGGCCTTCCGGCTTGACCCCGGGTATCTGCGGCTGCTCGGTCGCGAATTCACCTCTGACCTCCCGGAAGCGCTCCCTTTCCGTGTTACCTTTTTCTTCAGCCGTTTCGGCGCCGGCTATCATGTCGGTTTCTCCGATATCGCCCGCGGCGGCTGGCGCACCGTTATCGCCCGGAGTGCGGATGATTACATCACCTCGGCCAACACCATCTTTCGCGAAGTGTATGTTCTGGCCAACACCCAGCAGTTGAAGAACAAGGATATCTACGAGGGGGGCTCGAAGCTGGCGGTCGTTCTGGATGCATCCGATCTGGAGCAGTCCGGAAGTGATGAAGAAAACTTCCGGCTCTATAAGCTCCAATACGGCATCGCCAATGCATTTCTGGATATTTTCATAACCGAAAATGGGAAAGCCAGAGACAGGCGGGTCGTTGACTACTACGGCGACGATGAGCCGATCGAGATCGGCCCGGACGAGAATATGCACGACGGCATGATCGAAGCGATCGCCGCCCTGTCGGAAAAACGCGGATACATCCTCGGTGTCGGCATCATGTCCAGCAAGCGTTTCGGCATCAACCACAAGGAGTACGGAGTTACCTCTGCCGGCGTGGTGACTTTTGCGGAAATAACCATGGCCGAAGCGGCCGGGATCGATATGCGCCGCGACCGGTTTACGCTGAAGATGACAGGCGGCCCGAACGGCGACGTAGCCGGTAATGCGTTGCACATCATGCTGGAGAACTGTCCCGGAGTGCAGATCCGCCTGATCCAGGACGGCACGGCGGCGCTGCATGATCCGAACGGCATTAGTCATGACGAATTGCGTCGTATCGTGCTGGCAGGCGATCTGGATGCCTTCAATCCCGATTTTCTTGGGGAGGGCGGCAGCATCGTTTACCGTACCGGGCGACGCGTTGAGGGGCTGAAGGAGTCGCATCGCAAGGTCACCCGCACTGCTGGAGAACTCGTTGAGGAGTGGCTGGATATCGACGATTTCCACCGCCTCTACAACAGCCTGGTCTTTACGGTCAGGGCCGATCTTTTTATTCCGGCCGGTGGCCGTCCGGAGACGATTGACGCTCAGAACTGGCGGTCTTTCCTGGATGAAAACGGCGTGCCGTCATCGGGAGTGATCATAGAAGGCGCCAACTCCTACATTACCCCCGAGGCACGGATTCAGCTGCAAAAGAGCGGCGTGGTGCTGATGCGAGATGCATCAGCCAACAAATGCGGTGTTATTTCGTCATCCTACGAGATTATCGCCAATTTGCTGCTTTCAGAGCGCGAATTTCTGGAGCATAAAGAGCGTTATGTCGGTGATGTGCTGGCAATCCTGGTTAAAAGGGCCGCAGATGAGGCTCGCCTGATCCTGCGGCGGAGGGTGGAATCCGGCGGAACCCTGCTTTATAGTGAAATCTCCGAAACGATCAGTCAGAACATCAACAGTTTCTACTCGCGGTTGTTCGAGTTCTTTTCGGCCCGCCCGGAACTCTGTCTGCAAGCCCCCTTCCGTCAAGCCATTCTGAGCCATCTGCCGCGCATGCTGCGGGAATCTGCCGCCTACAGGAAACGGATCAGAAAACTGCCGCAAAAATACCTCTGTGCGATCCTGGCAGCCGAGATCGGTTCGTCACTGATCTACAGCGGCAGCCGTGATGCCGATTTCGAGGATATGATCCGGCGGCATCTGGCGCGCGTGCTTTAAATTTTGCTTTTATTGAGAGATATTGTTGTGCTAAAAACAGAACCTGCTTGAATTCTATTTTTGATATCAGGATAAAGGGAGTCCGTCATGTCAACCAACAACGATAACGCCGCAGCTGCTGTGATCGCCTTCGTCTCCGGTGCAGTAATCGGAGCTGCTGCCGCCCTCCTGCTGGCCCCGGCGCCGGGACATGAAATTCGCGGGAAAATTTCAGATCTCGGGGAGACTGCCGCCGACCGGCTGAAACGTGTTGCCCGCGAAGCGAAATTCAGGGTCGGTCCCAAAACAAAGGGTGCCGATTACGAGTACGACGGCGGAGATGCCTGGATATAACAGGACCCGCCCGGAATGGAACTGAAATACGGCTTAACCGCATACAACCTGGAACTCCCGCCGGAACGCCTGGCGGGAGTTGTCACTCCCTCGCCGATTGTCGTCGATGAATTCCCCGAAGATATAATCAAAGGCGCGCTTGATAACAGCCCCGACTTTTTCTCATCCCTCAGGCCGGGTGAGAAGGTGGTAATAGTCACTTCCGACGTCACCCGTTACACCGGCAGCGAAGTCTACCTGCCGCTGCTGGTAGAACGCCTGAACCGCCGGGGGATTGCTGATGGCGACATCGAAATCCTGATCGCCCTCGGCATTCATCGCAAGCAGACCGGGCATGAACATCAAAAAATTCTTGGCCGGCTGTATGGACGGATACGCGTTTCAGATCACGACTGCGACGACCATGACGCCTTGACCTGCATCGGCACAACCTCGAACGGCATCAAGGTCAGCATCAACCGCAGGGCGGTGGAAGCGGACCACCTTATTCTGACCGGTACGATCGGCTTTCATTACTTCGCCGGTTTCGGCGGCGGGCGCAAGAGCGTCCTGCCCGGCATAGCCAGTCGAAAAGCCTGCATGGCCAGCCACTTTACCGTGCTTAATCCGGGTGAAGGAAGCGGCAAGAATCCATTTGCGGTCACCGGTAATCTGGAAGGAAATCCGGTCCATCGTGCGATGGTAGAAGGGTGCGCCTTGGCGAAGCCGGCTTTCATGCTTAACACGGTGCTGGCCGCCGACAAGCGCATCATTGCCGCCTTTGCCGGTGATTGGCTTCTGGCGCACGAGGCGGGATGCCGGTTTTATCGGGACCGGTTTGCCTATGCGCTGCCGGAAAAGGGCGACCTTGTGGTCGCCTCCTGCGGAGGCTTCCCGAAGGACATCAACCTGATCCAGGCTCACAAGTCGATGGAATATGCGTCGCAGGCCTTGAAAGATGGCGGGGTGATGATCCTGCTCGCGGAGTGCCGCGACGGCTTCGGCAATGGAACCTTCTTCAGCTGGTTTCGCCACAAACGCCTGGAAGAATTTGAAGCGGCGCTGCGGGCGAATTATGAGATCAACGGTCAGACCGCCTACTCGCTGCTGCAGAAAGCCCAGAGATTCCGGATCATTCTGGTATCACAGTTTCCGGGACAGCAGGTGGAGGAGATGGGGATGATTCCGGCGCATACACTAGATGAAGCGATGGAGCTTGCGGAAGGGATGCTGCCTGAAAAGTGGCGTTGTTATCTGATGCCCGAGGCGGGCAGCGTACTGCCGGTGGCTTCAGAAGACCGGCCCGAGGCGTCTTGACACGATCCGTCCAACCTTCCCAGCTCACAATAAATTGGATATTTACTAATTATGCTGAATTGATATAACTGAAGGTATATCAATTCAGCATTTTATTTGAAGCCAAATCTCTGTCATCTAACTATTGAATATATAAGGAAGTAACATGGCAAAGGCTAAAGTAGTCAACGAAGAACCCTTGGAAAAGCAGCTCTGGAAAGCCGCTGACAAGCTGCGTAAAAACATAGATGCCGCCGAATACAAACACATCGTGCAGGGATTGATCTTCCTGAAATATATTTCCGATTCCTTTGAGGAACACTTCGCCAAACTGCAGGCCGGAGTTGGTGAATATGCGGGCGCAGACCCGGAGGACAAGGACGAATACAAGGCGGAAAATGTATTCTTTGTGCCTTCCGAAGCCCGTTGGTCATTTCTGCTTGCTCGCGCCAAGCAACCTGATATCGGCACCTTTGTCGATGCGGCTATGGATGACATCGAGAAGGAAAACCCCTCGCTCAAGGGCGTGCTTCCCAAGGTGTTTGCCCGGCAGAATCTTGACCCGACCAGCCTTGGCGGATTGATCGATCTGGTGGGCAATATCGCGCTGGGAGACGCCAAGGCTCGCAGTGCCGATGTGCTGGGGCATTTGTTCGAGTATTTCCTTGGTGAATTTGCGCTGGCAGAGGGAAAGCAGGGTGGGCAGTTCTACACGCCGCGCAGCATCGTCGAATTATTGGTAAAGATGCTTGAGCCCTATCAAGGACGGGTGTTTGACCCTGTTGCGGGTCCGGCGGCATGTTTGTCCAATCGGAAAAGTTTGTCGAGGAGCACCAAGGGCGCGTTAACGATATTTCCATTTACGGGCAGGAAAGCAACCAGACCACCTGGAGGCTGGCGAAGATGAATCTTGCCATACGCGGCATTGACAGTTCGCAGGTCCGCTGGAACAACGAAGGTTCCTTTCTGAACGATGCCCACAAAGATCTGAAAGCCGACTACATCATCGCCAACCCGCCGTTCAACGTCAGCGACTGGAGTGGCGAGTTGTTGCGCAAGGATGGCCGTTGGAAGTATGGCGTCCCGCCCGCCGGCAATGCCAACTTCGCCTGGCTGCAGCACTTCATCTATCATCTGGCCCCCAGCGGACAAGCCGGCGTGGTGCTGTCAAAAGGTGCGCTCACTTCAAAGACCAGCGGCGAGGGTGACATCCGCCGTGCCTTGATTGAAGAGGGCAACCTGATCGATTGCATTGTAAACCTGCCCGCCAAGCTGTTTCTGAATACGCAGATCCCGGCGGCCTTGTGGTTTATGAGCCGTAACCGGAGCAACGGCAAGTTCAGAAACCGTAGCGGCGAGATTCTGTTTATCGATGCCCGCAACCTGGGGCATCTCATCAACCGCCGCACCCGCGAACTCTCAGACGATGACATCGAGCAGATCACTAATACCTTTCATAATTGGCGGAATCCTGAAGGCAGCTATGAGGATGTAAAAGGCTTCTGTTGTTCCGCGCCGGTTTCACGGGTTAAAGAGCTGGATTATGTGCTGACTCCGGGGCGGTATGTCGGTCTGCCTGATGAAGAGGATGATTTTGATTTCATGGAGCGTTTTACCGCACTGAAGGCGGAGCTTGAGGCGCAGTTGCTGGAAGAAGCGGCTTTGAATCAGGCTATTGCCGAGAATCTGGCGCGGGTTGAGTTATGAGTGGGTGGCGGGAATGCGAAATAAAAGAAATCGTACATAGTGCTAATACTGGTTTAGACGCCATAAAAAGAGCACCAATTGTCGATAGGGACACAGGTATAAAATGCCTGCGAATTCAAGATGTTTCGCAAGAGAAGAAGTATGAGGATTGGGGTTTTGCCGAGGTTGAGCAAAGAAATTTCAATAAATTTCAACTGAAGAAAAATGACATTATTGTTGCCAGAACAGGGGCTTCAATAGGCGTCAATAAAATTATTGAAGAAGATTTATGTTCGGTTTTAAATAACGGCTTAATTCGCATTAGAGTTAACGAGGCACTTTGTGACTCAAAGTATTTATTCTATAACTTTAGGACATCAAGCTATAACGCTTTCATTGAATCCATATCTGGTGGCACTTCTACACAGCCCAATATGCAAATTAATGCATTATTGAGTTATGGAATATCAATTCCTCCTCTCCCCGAACAAAAAGCCATCGCCGCCGTCCTCAGCAGTCTGGACGATAAAATTGATCTGCTGCACCGACAAAACGCCAACCTCAAAGCCATGGCGGAGACGCTTTTCAGGCAGTGGTTTGTGGTTGAGGCGAGGGAGGATTGGGTGGAAGTAAGGGTCGCGGATTTTGTTAAGATTAATGACACAACTATCGGTAAAGGATACCCTCATAGGACTATTGAATATTTGGATACCGGTTCGTTAACAGAAGGTAAAATTGAGAGCTTTCAGTCATACGAACTGAAAGATGCACCGAGCAGGGCAATGCGAGTTGTTCAGCACAACGATGTGCTAATCTCAACTGTTAGGCCAAATCAAAAACACTATGGAATCATAAAAAATCCCATAAATAACTTGATCGTTTCTACAGGATTTTGTGTTCTTACGTGCACTAAAATTGATCCCCATTTTATTTATCTGCTTCTAACTTCAGACGAAACGACCGAGTACCTGCATTCTGTCGCAGAAGGTTCCACTTCAACATATCCATCACTGAAACCTTCAGACATAGCGTCCATTCTGTTTCAATTGCCACCATATGACAAAATCAACAAATTTAGTGAGTTGGCAACAAAATCATGGGAAAAAATAGAAAAGAATTACGCCCAAATCCGCACCCTCGAAAAACTTCGCGACACCCTGTTGCCCAAGCTGATGAGCGGTGAAGTGCGGGTTACTGTAGAGGATGAAGGGCGTACCCCTGTTGATAATGCAGCGCTGAATATTGAGCAACGCCTTGCTCTGTTTGATCTGGCTAGTCATGGTGGTGAAGTAACGACAACCGAACCGCTTGGAACCGAATAATGAAGGTGAAAAGCTCCTGCAAATCCCGAACAGACCGAATAAGCAAAAGCATGGGGGATGCGACCATGAATAAACCCGACGTCACCAACCTGCCGGTAAACGTAGAGCAGCTATACCGGCGCATCAGCGATGTCCTTGCCGACGCCCGAAGCCGTGCTTATCGCGCTGTAAACTTTGCCATGGTGCAGGCGTATTGGGAGATTGGCCGGATTATTGTCGAAGAAGAACAACAGGGCGCCACACGAGCCGAATACGGAACCTATCTTCTGGATGAGCTTGCAAAACGTTTGACTGCCGGTTTTGGAAAAGGCTTTGATCGGACGAATGTCTCGAAAATGCGGGTGTTTTATATGACCTTTCCAATTATAGACGCACTGCGTCCACAATTGGCCTGGACTCATTATCGCCTGCTGCTGAGGGTTGAAAAGAAAACCGCCAGGGATTTCTATCTGGACGAATGCATCGCCGCCAACTGGAGCACCCGCCAGCTTGAACGTCAGATCAATTCACTTTTCTACGAACGGCTTTTGGCCAGCCGGGACTGCGAGCCGGTGCGGACAGAGATCCAGGATTTGGAGCCAGGTCCCACGCCGCAGGATATTATCAAAGATCCCTACGTTCTGGAATTCCTCGGTCTCGGTGATAATCCGAGCTTCAGGGAAAAGGAACTGGAGGGAGCACTCATTGACAAGCTACAGGCATTTCTCATGGAGCTGGGCCGCGGTTTTTCCTTCGTCGCCCGCCAGAAACGCTTCACCTTCGATGGTCAGCACTTTTTTATTGATCTGGTCTTCTACAACTTCATCCTCAAGTGCTTTGTTCTGGTTGACCTGAAGGTCGGCACGTTGACCCACCAGGACATGGGCCAGATGCAGATGTACGTCAACTACTACACCCGTGAAATGATGAACGAAGGGGACAATGTCCCCATTGGCATTCTCCTCTGCGCGGACAAGAGTGATGCGCTGGTCCGCTATACCCTGCCGGAGGGGAACAACCAAATATTCGCCTCTCGTTACAAACTCTACCTGCCAACAGAAGAAGAACTGGCCACCGAATTGAAGCGGGAGCGGCAGGCTATAGAGCTGGAACGGGAACTGTCGAGTGCAGCCGATTAGTAGCACCTGACCGCCGGTTGCCTATTAATACTGCTATGACGAAGAAATTATTGTATCGCTGATACAACATTCAGACTGGAACAACTATCTGGAAATACTTGACCGGCAGATTGTGACGACACGGTTGGCAATTCCCATCATCGTACGAATGTAAGGGAAAACTACATGGAACGCTTAACTGAAAATGCCATTGAAGCCTTTGCAATCAAGCTCTTTGAACGGCTGGGGTATTCCTATGTGTACGCGCCGGACATTGCTCCCGATGCTGACTGGCATGGTGCTGTCCGCCCCGAGCGGAGCCGTTATGACCAGGTGCTGCTTACCGAGCGTTTACTAAAAGCCGTACGGCGCATTAACCCGTCCGTTCCTTCAGCAGCTCAACATGAGGCTATCAAAGAAGTCGAACGGATCCATTCCCCCGAACTACTTGTCAACAACGAAGCGTTCCACCGCATGCTGACCGAAGGGGTGAATGTTAGCTACAGCCAGGACGGTAATGATCGCGGTGATCTTGTCTGGCTGATTGATTTTGCCAACCCGGAAAACAACGAGTTCGTGGTGGCGAATCAATTCACCGTGATTGAAAACAATCAGAATAAACGGCCTGATGTGATTCTGTTTGTAAACGGCATTCCGTTGGTGGTGATGGAACTGAAAAATGCCGCCGACGAAAACGCCACCATCAAGTCCGCTTTTCAGCAGTTGGAGACCTACAAACAGGCCATCCCCAGCCTGTTTACCTATAACGCTTTGCTGGTAGTTTCCGATGGTCTGGAGGCAAAGGCGGGTTCCTTGTCGGCGGGCTTGAGTCGCTTTATGGCGTGGAAATCGGCGGACGGCAAGGCAGAAGCCTCGCATTTGGTGAGCCAGCTGGAAACCTTGATTAACGGCATGTTGAATAAGGAGACGCTGCTGGATTTGGTTCGCCATTTTGTGGTGTTTGAGAAAACCAAAAAAGAAGACCTGCAGACGGGCGTAATCAGTATTACCACGGTGAAAAAGGTTGCAGCATATCACCAGTATTACGCGGTGAATGCCGCGGTGGCTTCGACTTTGCGTGCTGTCGCCGTTGCCGGTGCGACCGCGGGAGAGTCGCCGGAAAGCTATGGCGTGCCGGGTGTGAAGACACAATCCAAGGGCGACCGGAAAGCAGGGGTGGTCTGGCATACTCAGGGGAGCGGCAAGTCGCTCTCGATGGTGTTTTATACCGGCAAGATCGTGCTGGTACTGGATAATCCGACGGTGCTGGTGATTACCGACCGTAACGACCTGGACGATCAACTGTTTGATACCTTTGCGGCCTCTTCGCAACTTTTGCGACAAGAGCCGAAGCAGGTTGAAGATCGACAACAGCTGAAAACCCTGCTGAAAGTCGCCTCGGGCGGAGTGATCTTTGCCACTATCCAGAAGTTTCAGCCCGATGACGGCAATGTGTATGATGAGTTATCGCCACGCCGCAATATTGTGGTGATAGCGGATGAAGCGCACCGCACCCAGTACGGGTTTAAAGCCAAGACCATCGATGAAAAGGACGCTGACGGTAACGTGATCGGCAAAAAGGTGGTATATGGCTTCGCCAAGTACTTGCGCGATGCTCTGCCCAACGCCACCTATCTGGGCTTTACCGGTACACCGATAGAAAAAACGGATGTGAACACGCCGGCGGTGTTTGGCAATTATGTGGATGTTTACGACATCGCCCAAGCCGTGGAAGACGGCGCTACCGTGCGGATTTACTATGAAAGCCGCTTGGCGAAAGTTGCTCTCAGCGAGGAAGGCAAAAAGCTGATCGCCGAGCTGGACGAAACACTGGAACAAGACGAGCTGACCGAAACGCAAAAGGCCAAGGCCAAGTGGACCCAGATGGAAGCGTTGGTGGGGAGTGAAAACCGGATCAAGAACATCGCGCAGGATATGGTCAGCCATTTTGAAGCGCGGCAAGAGGTGTTTGCAGGCAAGGGGATGATCGTCAGCATGTCCCGCCGCATTGCTGCTGAGCTGTATGAAGAAATCATCCAGCTGAAGCCTGACTGGCATTCAGACGAGTTAGGCAAGGGCGTGATTAAGGTGGTGATGACAGCGGCGTCTTCCGATGGCCCCAAGCTCGCCAAACATCACACCACCAAGCAGCAGCGCAAAGCCTTGGCTGAGCGGATGAAAGATAGCGACGACGAATTGAAGCTGGTAATTGTGCGCGACATGTGGTTGACCGGTTTTGACGCGCCTTGTCTGCATACCCTCTATATCGACAAACCAATGCAGGGCCATAACTTGATGCAGGCCATTGCGCGGGTAAACCGGGTATACGGTGACAAGCCTGGCGGCTTGGTGGTGGATTATCTGGGCATTGCTTCCGATCTGAAAAAAGCCTTATCGTTTTACTCGGACGCGGGTGGTAAGGGCGACCCGACCCTGGCGCAGGAGCAGGCGGTGCGCCTGATGTTGGTGAAAATAGAAGTGGTGTCTGCCATGTATCACAGCTTTGCCTACGAAAATTATTTCGCCGCCGATACTTCACAGAAGCTGTCAATGATACTGGCTGCGGAAGAACATATTTTGGGTCTTGATGACGGCAAGAAGCGCTACATTAACGAGGTGGCTGCTCTTTCGCAGGCGTTTGCGATTGCCATTCCCCATGAGCAAGCCATGGGCGCCAAAGACGAGGTAGCCTTCTTTCAAGCCGTGAAAGCCCGTTTGGCGAAGTTTGACAGCACCGGAACCGGCAAGACAAACGAAGAGATTGAAACGACGATTCGGCAGGTAATAGACAAGGCGCTGGTGTCTGAACAGGTGATCGATGTATTCGATGCTGCGGGCATCAAAAAGCCCGACATCTCCATCCTTTCTGAGGATTTTCTGCTGGAACTGAAGGGGATGGAGCACAAGAATATCGCTCTGGAAGTGCTGAAGAAGCTGCTCAATGATGAATTGAAAATGCGGGCCAAGAAGAACCTGGTGCAGAGTAAGTCTCTGCTGGAAATGCTTGAGAACGCCATCAGGAAGTATCACAACAAGATTCTGACCGCTGCCGAGGTTATGGATGAGTTGATCAGAATAAGTAAGGAAATCGTTGCCTCCGATGATGAAGCCAAAACTCTTGGACTGTCGGAATTTGAATATGCATTTTATACGGCGGTTGCTAACAATGACAGCGCCAAGGAACTGATGCAGGAAGATAAATTGCGGGAACTGGCGGTGGTATTGACTCAGCGGGTCAGAGAAAATGCGTCGATTGACTGGACAATCAAAGAAAGCGTCAGAGCCAAGTTGAAGGTGATTGTGAAAAGGACTTTACGACAATTTGGCTACCCACCGGACATGCAGTTGCTTGCCACTGAAACAGTGCTCAAACAGGCAGAAATGATCGCCAATGAGTTGGCTGGAATTTAAGAAAACTCAGCATAAAACTTCTTTCGCGATGTACTGGAGCCGCAGGACCCGAACGAATCATCCAGCACAAAGTACCACCATGGTACATTTTTGCTTGACTAAATGAGCCTTATGGATACACTATGAAGACCCCACCGAAGTATGACTTGGATGAAATAAAAGAACTTCTTAAAAACGAAGACACCCGCATCGTAACCAGAAGAGACCGGCGTGAAGCCGTAAGGCTGGGGTATCCCGATGATGACGCAATGGTTGACAGGGTTCTTTTGCTTCAGGCAAGCGAGTTTTATAAAACTATGGAAGCCGAAACCAAGCCCGGTTTATGGCAGGATGTTTACCGAAGCGACGATGCAGCCGTTACCCTGTATATCAAACTTCAAATTTCATTTAATGGCCAAGGGGTCATTATATCTTTCAAGGAGAAGTGATGAAAATCATGGATCAATGCCCAATCTGCGGCGGCTCGAAACTTGAGCGCAAGGAAGTTACAGAAACTTTTGAATATAAAGGCCAGTCTTTCGAGTATCCGAATTACGTTGTATATGCCTGTGAATCCTGCGGAGAAGAAATAGTAGACAGCAAATGTTTAAAGGAATCCGGCAGAAAGATACGTGATTTCTATCGTAAGGTGGATGGCCTGTTAACGTCCGATGAAATAAAGCGAATCCGCAAATTCAAACTTGGCTTAACACAAGATGACGCATCAAAACTCATTGGCGGTGGGCCGAAAAGTTTTTGTAAATATGAAAATTGTGAAGTTATTCAAAGTGAGGCCGTTGATAATCTGTTGAGGGTACTGGATCTTTACCCGCACACACTGGAAGTGATGAAGAACAAGCATAATCATAAGCCGGCATCCGGGAAAGTTATATCAATGGTTGTCAAAACGAAACAACCACATCTGGAGACCTACAATGTCACAAGAAACGCTGCCGGCCTTTAACATACAAGATACCAGGCTCCTGTCCGCACACTTTGACGTTAACCGATCATTTGAACCAGGGCCAGACGTCAAGGTTGAAGTCAAAATCACAATTAACCATACATGGCATCAGGACAGCAAAATATTGCAGGTATCCGACATCGTAGAGGTGTCCGGCGATGAGGCCCCCTTCAATTTGATGGTTGAATATGGCGGGATTTTTTTATTTGAAGATGTATTGTCCGATCCCGATGACATCACGCGCATTGCAGAAATGAACTGCGCGTCAATACTGTTTCCGTTCGCCAGGGAGGCGGTTGCTGAAATAACCAGAAGAGCCGGTATTGGCCCTATGATGCTACAACCGGTAAATTTTGTGGAACTCTTTAAAACAAATCATCCGCAGCAATAAATTCATGGCAGCACTTCATTTACTATGCTGTCCAAAATTTCAACAATCTTCAGGGATGTGAACAATGGAACTTCATGAACAGTTAAAATCCTTGGGCTCCGGCGCAACCGCCTACCGTTATGACAATCCGGATGCCGGATTGCTGGAGGCGTTTCCGAGCCCTTTCGCCAAAACAGAGTTGAACCCGGCGGGGGCGGTTGGAACCTTGCATATCGAATGCCCCGAATTCACCAGCCTCTGTCCGCTGACCGGCCAGCCCGATTTTGCCAAAATTGTGATCGACTACCAGCCTGACGGGCTCTGCGTCGAAAGTAAAAGCCTCAAGCTCTACCTGGGTTCGTTTCGCATGCATGGCGAGTTCCATGAGTCCTGCGTCAACCGCATCTGCAATGATCTGGTAAAGCTGCTAGGTCCGGTCTGGCTGACGGTGCGGGGCGAGTTCACCCCCCGCGGCGGCATCCCGTTCTGGCCGACGGCGGAATACCGAAAGAAATAGAAATCGACCACCCCCAACCCCTCCTTATCAAGGAGGGGAGAATAAAATCCCCCTCCTGTTTCGCTTAGAAGCGCCTACTTCTGGTAGGAGTGGCTAGGGGTGGTAAGGTTTCAGTCTTGAACGTTATACTATATTATCAAGGAGATTCAAATTTTATGTTTTCTACATCCGACTTTAAAAAAGGGCTCGTCATCCAGCTTGATGGAGCACCCTGCCTGATCACCGATATCAACGTCAGTTCACCCACCGCGCGTGGCGCCAACACTATGGTAAAAACCAAATACCGCAACCTGATCACCGGCCAGGTATTGGAGAAGACTTTCCGCTCGGGCGACAAGGTGGATGAAGCCGATTTCGAACGCCACAAGGGACAGTTCCTGTATGCCGACGGCGGCAACGGGGTATTCATGGATCTTGAAAATTATGAACAGTTCGAGATGCCGGCAGAAGATTTCGAGCCGCTCTCGCTCTATCTGTTCGACGGCGCCGAGGTTGTTCTCGGTCTGTTCGAAGGGCGCATGATCAACGTTGACCTGCCGATGACGGTTGAGCTGACGGTGACGGAAACCCCGCCGGTCATGAAAAATGCCACCGCGACCGCCGAGACGAAGGAAGCGCTTCTCGAAACCGGGCTGAAAATACGGGTTCCGCCGTATCTCGAAGCGGGCGAAAAGGTGAAGGTAGATACACGGGACGGGCGATTTCTCTCGCGGGCATAACTGCCGGAATTATTCTTAATCACTTGACAGGGGGCTCCGCCTCCTCTATTATACAACTCCCCTACGGGCCTATAGCTCAGTTGGCTAGAGCCACCGGCTCATAACCGGTTGGTCCCAGGTTCGAGTCCTGGTGGGCCCACCATTTCACACATCGAGGGATAATAGCCGGATGCCGGCCAGATATTTGGGAACGCCCCGTTACCATACCTCACCACGAGAGTGCACACCGCAAGGTTGCACTCTTTTTAATTTTAGCCTATGAAAATTCCAAAAACAGCGGACATAGTTGGAATTATTAACAAAATTGCTCCGACAGCGCTTGCGGAAGCGTGGGACAACCCCGGTCTCCAGCTCGGAGACCCCGCCGCGAGAGTGACCCGCATCATGGTCGCCCTTGATCCTACACCAGATGTAATCGATTCGGCTCTCAAAGCTTCCTGTCAACTGCTCGTCACTCACCACCCTCTTATATTCAAACCGCTCAAATCCATCTCTACGGCAACAGCGCTGGGCGCATCCATTCAAAAGGCGATCAGGGGAGGGGTGTCGATTGTCTCTCTTCATACCAACTATGATATTGCCGGCGGCGGTTTAAATGATCTGCTGGCGGGTAAAATCGGACTTTCAGGCTGTGTGCCGCTCAAAATTACGGCATCTTGTGAACTGGTCAAGCTGGTTGTATTTGTCCCGGTTGAACAGCTTGAACAGCTGCGGTCGGCGCTGTTCCCTTTTGCGGTAACGCAGGGAAATTATCGGGACTGCTCCTTTGCCGCAGGGGGAATCGGGACGTTTACCCCGCTTGAAGGAGCCGAACCTTTTACCGGAACAGTAGGTAAATTGGCCACCGTGCATGAAGAACGGCTGGAGCTGCTGATACTTCGTACACATTTGCCGCGGGCCGTGAAGGCGCTTCTGGCTGCTCATCCCTACGAGGAGCCGGCCTTTGATATCTACCCTCTTCTGAATGAGGGGGAAAAACAGGGACTCGGGCGGATCGGTCGTTTGCCGGAACCGGTGACGCTGGGGGAATATGCCGGACGACTCAGAGAGATTCTGTCAGCACCAGCGCTGCGTTATGTGGGCGACCCCGCTGCCATGATTTCAAAGGTGGCGCTCTGCAGCGGCAGTGGCGCATCTTTGCTGCATGAAGCGGTCCGGGCCGGCGCAGACCTGCTGGTGACCGGTGACGTAAAATATCATGAGGCGCGTGATGCCGAAGATCTTGGAATAGCATTGATCGATGCCGGTCATTTTCCCACGGAAATAATCATGGTAAATGAGATTGCGGAACGGCTTGGGCTGGCGCTTGTTACGGCCGGCTATACGGATTGCCAGGTCGAAGCGTGCCGAACGGAAATGGATCCATTTCGAATATAGCCAGGAACAGTCAAGACTAATTCGTAGCAAGGGGGAATCAATTTGAAAAAGAAACTGGACATGCTTGAAGAGCTGCAGGAGGTTGATCAGCTGATCGATACTCTTAAGGTTGCTCAGGGTGAATTGTTGGCCGAATTGAGTGGGATTAATCAGGGGGTGGATACTGCACGGGAAGAGGTTGCCGTCCTTGAAGCAGGTCTGGCCAAGCTGGAAGCGGAAAAGGGTGAGCTGGAGGCTACCCATGCGGCGGAGCTTGAGAATATCGCCAGATCCGAAACAAACATGAAGGAAATCAAGACCAATAAAGAGTTTCAGGCGGTTGGCCGCGAAATCACCGCTGCCCGGAAGCAGGTAACGGATATTGAAGAACAGCTGTTGCAGAAGATCAGCCAGATCGAAGAACTTTCCAGCGATCTCGGGGCAAAAATAAGCCGATGCAGCGAGCTTGCCGAGAACTCCGCACAGCGGATCGTGGCAAAGCAGGCTGAAATTGACAAGATTCAGGCGGATATTGATGCGGATATCGTTCGTCGGGAAAATGTCGCCAAAGAGTTGCCTGCCAGCCTGGTGAAAAAATTTACCATTCTCCGTGAACAGCGTCGCGGGCATGCTCTTGCCATTGCCCGGGATGGCTATTGCATGGGATGTAACATGCACCTGCCGCCGCAGTTATACAACAATCTGTACAAATACGAGGAGTTGCTGACCTGTCCTCATTGCCAGCGGATTTTGATCCTCAAGTTGCAGCAGCAGTAGTGGTTCGACTCCGCTCACCAACCGCATGCTTGAGGTGGTCCAACCGCTTGTTTGAGAGTAGTTTAACCGCTTGTTTGAGAGTAGTTTAACCGTACCCTGAGCGGAGTCGAAGGGTGCTTACGATTTGGTTGAAGTAGTCCAGATGGTCGCTGCCGGTTTATCCGGTGGAGGAAAGTCCGGGCTCCATAGGGCGTGACGCTGGATAACGTCCAGCGGGGGTGACCCCAGGGATAAGTGCCACAGAGAGAAGTCCGCCTGCCTCGGCAGGTAAGGGTGAAAGGGTGAGGTAAGAGCTCACCGGGTCTGACGGTGACGTCGGATGCCAGGTAAACCCCGTCAGGAGCAAGACCAAATAGGGGGGCGTTAAGGGTGGCCCGCCCGTGCCTCCGGGTTGGTTGCTTGAGATTGCCGGTAACGGTATATCCAGATGAATGACCATCGCCCGGGGAGGGGTAACCCGACCCGGGAACAGAACCCGGCTTACGGACTGCTTCAACCAATATTAACAAAGAGCAAGGCAGGATTAAGTGGACGATGAGCAGTTGTGGAATCTTGGCGCCGTGCGTCTCAAAGCTCTGCTCACAGGCCTTTCAGGCGCCGCCATGACGACGTTGAAACAGCTGCTGGCCCATTATCGGAAGACGAAAGAAGCTCTTGCCGCAGTTGTTGCGGAAGTTGACGCTGCGGATGTCTGCCGGGAATGTGCCGGCCAGTGCTGTCTGAACGGCAAATATCGGGTCAATGTATTGGATGCCGCGGCTCTGATCTCGGTACAAACCCAGGCTGACTTCTCCCGAAAACCGGTCTGCCCGTACGGTAGTGATGCCGGCTGCAGCATGGAGCCTGCGTTGCGGCCTGCCGACTGTGTTTTATTCATCTGTGATGCAATAGATCGGACGTTGTCACCGCAGGCCAGATTGATTCTTGCGGAAAAGGAACTGGAGTTGCGGGAATGTATCCAGGCCGCTTCCTGTGTGACCGGTGAACCGATGGGAACTCCGCTCTTGCTCTGGGCGGAAAAACGGCAATAATCAAACTAAAGGCGTAAAGGCATAACTAATGGCGACTATTCATGATCTGGTACTTATCCATGTAGACAGCAAACCGAGTTTCTATGCCCGCATCGAGGAGATTCTTCCCGATGTCAAGCCCGGCTGGTGGCAGGTCAAGTTACTGGTGCTTACGTTACCTATGCAGGTATTTACCTGGATTCTCGACGATCTCCAGATTGAAGGGGCCGATTTCACTATGGGGGGGACACCGCTCCGTATGGAGGATGTGGTTTCTCCGGTAGAGCTGGAGCGGGTTGAGAAGGAAAAATCCGAGAAGGAGCGTGTGCGGAAGGCACGTCAGGAGGGTGGGGCACCCAAGGTCATATCCCTGCAGGACCGCCGCAAAAAATAGATGGTCCATCTCCGCACGCAATAAAAGCAGCAGCAAAACCACATGCCAGATTCAAGGAGGATTAACCATGTTTTTCCCACAGTTCCGTGCCCGCAGAATCAGGGGGAGTGAAACCTTTCGCCGGATGGTTCGCGAAACTTCCCTGTCAGTCAACGACCTTGTCTACCCGATGTTTTCGGCTTTTGGCAGCGGAATCAAAAAAGAGATATCTTCGATGCCGGGCATCTACCAGCAATCCATCGAGCATATTGTCGCCGAGGCCAAAGAAGTCCGGGATCTGGGAATTCCGGCCGTGTTGCTGTTCGGCATCCCCGAGACCAAAGATGCGGTCGGCAGTGACGCTTATTCCGATACCGGCATTATCCAGGAAACGATCCGGGCGATCAAAAAAAATGTGCCGGGTCTGACGGTTATCACCGATGTCTGTTTATGTGAATATACCGATCACGGGCACTGCGGGATCATCAAAAACGGTGATGTGGATAACGACTCGACGTTGGATCTGCTGGCGCGCGAAGCACTCTCACACGTACAGGCGGGCGCCGACATGGTGGCCCCGTCCGATATGATGGATGGGCGGGTGGGCGCCATCCGTGAAATACTTGATGAGAATGGCTATGATGCAATACCGATCATGAGTTATGCGGTCAAATACGCTTCCGGCTATTACGGCCCATTTCGGGAAGCTGCTGAATCTACGCCGCAGTTCGGGGATCGCCGCAGCTATCAGATGGATCCGGGCAACCGTCGTGAAGCGCTCCGCGAGGCTGCTTCGGATATCGAGGAGGGAGCCGATATCATCATGGTGAAACCGGGGCTGCCGTACCTCGACATCCTGCGCGACCTGCGCAACGAGTTTGACCTGCCGCTGGCGGTCTACAATGTTTCGGGCGAATACAGCATGATCAAGGGTGCTGCCGAGCGGGGATGGATAGATGAGGAGCGGGTCGTGCTGGAAACGATGACCGCTTTCAAGCGGGCCGGGGCCGACATTATCATAACCTACCATGCCAAGGATGTCGCAAAATGGCTTGCAAAATGAGTTAACGCGTTTTTAGTTGACTGCAACTCTTTGTAACGGCGGCCTGTCCAGATAACGGGGCAGGCTGCCGCGCACTTCGACAATCGGCCCGTCTTCCAATTCCTCCGCTTCACCGCTGTCATCTTCGTACTCTTCTTCTCCTGCCGCCCATTCGTAGAGTTTTTGAGAATCCCGCAACACCGGCTTTTGCGGAGTTCCGAAAACCCGTAACTGCATCTCTTCATCATACAGGCCGATGCAGCCGTGCGATGCCGGTTTACCCGGCAGATCACGGGCATGCAGCCAGTAGGAGACATTATCTGCTCCGACGTGAAAGCGGAGGGCATTGTCCATCGGATACTGCTCTTCATCGCCGGCGGTTTTATAAAGTGACGACGTGTGGTTAAAGTCGCGGGTTGATATCTGGAACATGCCGGTTGGGGTTTCGGTAGTCTCCTTGCCGGTTGCCGCCGGAGCCGAAAAGACCAGTTTGCCATATTCATAAGCGCCCAGCCATTGCTCGCTTATATCGACCAGAATAAATTTTTCGTGGCGGGCGGCCGGCGGGTAGAAGTGCGGCAGCGGCGTATACTTGCGCACGTCCGCCATGTTGTCGGGAACTTTAATTGTTACGCCCGGATAAACATGGCGACGGTCAACCCGGTTGAAGCGCGCCACCAGAATCCAGTCTGCTCCAAAGAGTGATTCAAGTGACTGATTCGGTTCAATAAACCGGGCATGCCACTTGATGTTTTTAAGGCTTGGGTAATCGATCCGCGAGAGGTCCTCTCTCCCCTTGTCTTCCGGTGAAGCGGCCGGACTATCCGTCAGGGAAGGTGTCCGGAGTACCGTGAAACCGACAAGTACGACGGTAAACAGCGTTACCAGAACTATTTTGTGCGAAACTCTCATACGGCTGTAATGCATGCAGAAGTGTCCTTGCAAGAATATAAACGGCGAATCGTTATCATAGACATTTGCTCTCTACTATTCAACAGTTGTCATCATACCGGGGTGGAAATTTCTGGCTTCATTGCAGAACAGGTGATAAATTGTCATGCGTAATACAAATGACTGCACGGAGAACCGCTTTGGAAGAGCCGAATCGCAAGCCCACCTACTATCAGTTTGCCAGTGACAACTATGCCGGAATATGTCCGGAGGCGTGGCGGGCGATGGAGGCCGCCAATAACGGGTTTGTCTCGTCGTATGGAGATGATCTCTGGACGGAGCGGGCCTGCGAGCACCTTCGCCAGGTTTTTGAGACAGAGTGCCAGGTGTTTTTTGTTTTTAACGGTACGGCGGCGAATTCCCTGGCGTTGGCGTCCCTGTGCCGTTCTTACCATAGTGTTATCTGTCATGAGCTGGCTCATGTCGAGACAGACGAGTGCGGCGCTCCGGAGTTCTTTTCAAACGGCACCAAGCTGCTGCATGTGAACGGTCCGGGTGGAAAGTTCGATCTGGCGGAGGTCGAGCGCGTCATCACTAGACGCAGCGATATCCATTATCCCCGCCCGAAAGTGCTGAGCCTGACTCAGGCGACCGAAGTCGGTACGGTGTACACGCCGGATGAAATAAAGGCGGCCAGTGAGTTGGCGAGGCGTTATGGCATGAGGGTGCAGATGGACGGCGCCCGGTTCGCCAACGCCGTTGTTTCGCTGGATGTCGCTCCTGCGGAGATGACCTGGCGTGCAGGGGTTGATGTCCTCTGTCTGGGGGGGGCTAAAAACGGTATGGCGGTTGGTGAAGCGGTGGTATTCTTTGACCGTGAGCTTGCCCATGAATTTGATTATCGTTGCAAACAGGCCGGACAGCTGGCTTCCAAGATGCGTTTTATTTCGGCTCCCTGGATCGGGATGCTCGAAGGCGGCGCCTGGCTCGAAAACGCCCGTCATGCCAACGGTTGTGCGGCATTACTGGAACAGCATCTGGCCGGCATCGACGGCGTTCGCATCATGTACCCGCGGCAGGCAAACTCGGTGTTTGTTGAGATGCCGGAAACGGTTGTTGCGGCTCTCAGGTTGGCTGGCTGGCACTTCTACTCCTTTATCGGGTCGGGAGGCGCTCGCTTCATGTGCTCTTGGCAGACGACGGAGCAGGATGTGCTGCAGCTGGTTACAGCGGTACGGACCGCGGTGACGACAGATTGAATGTAAGGAGGTTCATGTGATCAAAACGGCAACTTTCGAGGCTTTGCTGAGTGACGCGGTACCGGATGGTCAGGGTGGCTACAATTTCACTCTGGAAGGGAAGACCTACCATCTGCAGGACAAGGATGATGTGCGGAAAATTGCGGAGGCACATGGGTACATAATTATTTATTGATATTGGTTTTTTAGTCTGACCAAGGTCCGTTCCCGCATGGCGGGGACGGACCTTTTTTGTATCAAACAGGTTGGATGTGATGCCTCCGGCAGAATCCTGTTATTATTACCATGGCTTATTGGTAAGACAGCTTTTAACTATTCCTAAAGCAGCCGGTTTTAAAATTTTGTTCTTGCTTTTTGTATCATTTTTGTAGAGAATAGCAAAAGTGACTTGGTACTGTGGGATCTCGATATTGATACGATGTTTCATCCCTCCAGATACATTCGCTTTGATTTTACTTTAACTAAATGGATGCCGCGTGAAAAAGAAAAAAATGATCATCTCCCGGGAGACGATGGACGTAGACTTTGTGCGCAAGGTCGAGTCGCTCTCCGGCACCTCGGTGCGTCGTTGTTTCCAGTGCGGCAAATGCTCGGCCGGCTGCCCGATGGCCACCTTCATGGAACACCCCCCCAACCGTGTCGTCCGCCTGCTGCAGCTCGGCCAGTGGCAGCGTATCCTGGCCGGCCGCTCGATCTGGTACTGCGCCTCGTGCGAGACCTGCTCGACCCGCTGCCCGAACAAGGTCCACCTAGCCTCGATCATGGACGCCCTGCGCAAGCTTTCCTGGGATGCCGAAGGGGCCTCCAAGGAGAGCTATGTCCAGCTGGCCAACAAACTCTTCCTGCAGAACATCCGCACCTACGGCCGCCAGTACGAGATGCGCCTGGCCGCCGTCTTCAACGTCAAATCCGGCCAGTTCCTGAAAGACCTGATGCTCGGTCCCAAACTGCTCGCCAAAGGCAAACTGAAGATGTTCCACAGCAAGAACAAGAACCTGTCCGAAATCGAAAAGATCTTCAGCCGCATCGAAGAGATGCGCAAAAAAGGGGAAGCACTGTAAGGCAATTGTGAATGTTGAATGATGAATTTTGAATTGAAAAGCTGTTTAATTCAACATTCAAAATTCAGAATTCAAAATTTACTACAAGGCAAATAAAATGGAAAAAACCCTCAACTACTCCTACTACCCCGGCTGTTCGCTGCACGCCTCGGCCGGCGAATACGACCTCTCGACCCGCGAACTATTCAAAGCGCTGGGCATCGGCCTGACCGAAGTACCCGACTGGTTCTGCTGCGGCGCCACCCCGGCCCACAACGTCGACGAACTCTTGTCGCTCTCCCTCTGCGCCAAGAATCTGGAACTGGCCGACCAGGTCGAAGGAGACCTCGCCGTAGCCTGCGCCGCCTGCTTCTCGCGCCTCAAGACGGCTCAGCATGTCCTGGGCGAGAACAACGTCAAACGCAAACAGGTGGAAAAGGCCATCGACGCCCCCGTCAAACTGGACGGCAAAGTCAAACATCTGCTGGAGATCCTGGCCAAAGACCTGGGACTGGAGCGGTTGGAAGCCTCGGTCAGCAAACCGCTCTCCGGCCTCAAGGTAGCTTGCTACTACGGCTGCCTGCTGACCCGCCCGACCGACATCCCGAACCTGGACTGCACCGAAGCCCCCACCATCATGGAGCGGGTCATCGAAGCCGCCGGCGCCGAGACCGTACCCTGGACCCATCGCCTGGAATGCTGCGGCGCCAACTTCACCCTCTCGCGCCCCGGCGTCGTCATCCAGCTGACCAACGCCATCCTCGACTCCGCCAAAGCGGCCGGCGCCGACTGCATCATGGTCGGCTGTCCCCTCTGCCACGGCAACCTGGATATCCGCCAGAAAGAGATCGAGGGGGTCTACAACGTCAGCTACAACCTGCCGGTCTTTTATCTCACCCAGCTGGTCGGGCTCTCCGTAGGCCTCGGCCCGGACAAACTGGGATTAGACGCGATGATCGTCAATCCGACGCCATTATTAAAAGAAAAGCAGCTTTTATAACCGACCACGGAGACACAAAAACGAACAAACAATGGCTTTTATTGTTTTTGAACAAGATTGTTATGAGGTTTGAATGTCAAGAATAGGCGTATTCATCTGCCACTGCGGCGAGAACATATCCCGGACGGTCGACGTCGAGCGGGTGGCGAAAGAAGTCGGCCTCCTCCCCGGCGTTGCCTTCTCCACCGACTACAAATACATGTGCTCCGACCCCGGCCAGAACCTGCTCAAGAAAGCCATCCAGGAGCAGAAACTCTCCCACGTTGTCGTCGCGGCCTGTTCGCCCCGCATGCACGAGAAGACCTTTAGGAAAG
>WNGR01000587.1_pt1 | contig 40282 bp, 45 predicted proteins | sample 5407581 | NCBI WGS metagenome assembly WNGR01 (sample SAMN13153383, study PRJNA577476) | soil metagenome | isolation source: 80 cm soil or saprolite under Garry oak tree replicate 2 | place: USA:California | collected 2016-06-15 | reverse complement strand
ACCGGAGACACAACGCTCTACGCCAAATGGACGATCAACACCTACACCGTCAGCTTCTGCAGCAACGGCGGCAGTGCCGTAACCAGCCAGAGTGGTGTACAACACCACCGCCACAGCGCCGGCCGTTCCGACCAGAGCCGGCTACAGCTTTGTCGGGTGGTACTCCGACGCCGGCCTGACAGCGGCCTTTGCCTTTGCCACCGCCATCACCGCTGACACCGCGCTCTATGCCAAATGGACCGGCCCCACTGTTGCGGATGCCTTGAAGGCTTTGCAGGCGTATTCAGGAATTGTCTCTTTGACACCGGATGAGAAGATACGTTATGACGTGGCGCCGCTTGCTGCCAACGGCGTTCCGCAGGGGAACGGTGTCGTTGATATTGCCGATATCATTACTCTCCTGAGGAGAAATGTCGGAATTGGAAACTGGTGATAAATTTTTTATTCCTCTTCACCTCCTTTAGGGTGGCGGAACTTTAATACAAGGGGCTTTTTTACATGGTTAAACATTGTTCACTCGGTATTGTTTTTTTTCTTGCTCTTCTGATGCTTGCCGCTTGTGGCAGCGGTGGCGGCGCAGGCACTGTCTACACATCGGTAACGCTCAAGGTTAATTTAAGCGGAGATCTAGGTGGTAAGGCCATTTCCGGGGCAGGATTTACCCTGACTCTGCCGTCGAATACTGCTCCAGCAACGGTCAACGGCGTTGTTGCCGCCGGCGTCGTCAAACCATCCGGCACTTTTGCAGACAGTACCATAACGCCAGTAGCTACATACACCCCGGCATCTGGAACTATTCCGGGAAAATTGGTGATAATAATCGCAAATTCCATTCCCGCAGGTGTCACAACGGTTGGTGAGGTGGCCACCGTTACCCTGCAGCTGACTAACGGAGCGGCTCTTTCGGCAGTAAATTTCGTCCTGGACAATGTTTCCGTAAGCGTATTCGACCTGAATGAAAATCCGGTGCCTGGAATGACCGCTTCAGTTACGGGAGTTACGTTGCAGTAACCCGTATTTCAGATTTGTCCCGAAGGCTTGGATCAACAAACTTCACCTTGTGGTCGCCCTTTGTTTTGTGTAGTATTAGCTAGAATAATTGAATTTATTTTCCGATCAGAGGAGTTGCACGTAATGTATATGTTGACGATACGTACCAGTTTTGCAGCTGCTCATAACCTGATGAATTATCAAGGGGACTGCGAAAATCTGCATGGCCACAACTGGAAAGTCGAAGTGGCGGTTACCGCCCGTGAATTGGACAAGGCCGGTCTGGGGATAGATTTCAAGGTGCTGAAGCGTGAAGCGGGCATGATAATTAACGAACTGGATCATAAGTATCTCAATGATAATCCAGCCTTTCGCGATATTTCCCCATCATCGGAACACATTTCCAAGTATCTCTACCAGCGCATTTCCGAGCGCATGAATAATGACAACATCAAAGTTGAATCTATTACCGTTTGGGAGTCAGACAACGCATCCGCACGTTATTATGAGTGATCCGGTATATATCCGTGAAATATTTTCGTCCATTCAGGGCGAAGGCTTGCTGGCGGGGCGCAGACAGATATTTGTGCGTCTAATGGAGTGCAATCTCGATTGTCGCTATTGCGATACCAACTTTGAAAAGTCTGATATTTGCCGTCTGGAAGCTAAGCCCGGTTCAGGAACGTTTCTCGACCTCCCGCAACCGCTGCCTTTGCATAAAATTTGCACAATATTTGAGGAGTGGCGAGCGCAGTTGCCGGGAGCGCACCATTCGGTAAGTTTTACGGGTGGTGAGCCGCTACTGTACGCGGATGCTCTTGCCGAGTGGTTTCCTGAAATCAGGAAATCTCTTCCGATTCACCTTGAAACAAACGGCACCATGCACTTCGCTCTTCGACAGGTAAAACAGCACCTTGATTATATCAGCATGGATATGAAACTCCCTTCTACCGCCGGCTGCACGGAACAGTTGTGGGACCTGCATGCCCTTTTCCTGCGCGAGGCACACGGCGGCGGCAGTAGCGTATCCGTAAAGATAGTTGTGGGTGATAATACGACTGACAGTGAAATCCGGCGGGTATGCGATGTGATATCTTCTGTTGATACGGCATTACCGCTCTTCCTGCAACCTCTGTCGATGCCGGATGGCACTTTAGGCATTGCCACCGCACACATTTTCCACCTTCAGGAACTGGCGTCGTCCCGTCTGCCCGATGTCCGGGTAATTCCTCAAATGCATATACTCCTGGGTGCGCTTTGATAATTGAAACTATTTCACTGGATTCAGCACTCTGCATTACGCTGCAAGATCAAACCAGGCACTATTTCGGTGGTTACTTTCATGTAAAAGTTCTTGCATATTGCGATATTCCACTGGAGCAGAGCTATTTTGAAAATGACGCCGAATACGGTGACGCTGTTAAAAAAATGGGGATATCCGTAAGATTTGAACGGGTTCTTGAAAAAATGGCCGTTCCGGAATCCGATATAGAATCAGTCCGCTGCCAGTTGACACAAGCCTTTCATGAAACCGCCAGAGCCTATCTGTCCATTCCTGATTTCGCCCCCTGTTTTGTTCGAAGCGAATATCGGAAGAGAGTAAAGATGTCCTCTAAATTTCAAAGTTCAAGAGTGTAATGTGTCATTAACAGTTGCAACTATTGAGAAGCTTGCCTTTGGCGGCAATGGTGTCTGTCGGATTGACGGTAAGGTCTGCTTTGTCCCTTTCAGTTGTCCGGACGACGAAGTCTCTCTTCGGATAACATCCCAGAAAAAATCGTACTGCACGGCTTCAATAGACGAGATAAAAACCCCTTCCACTGCCAGAGCCGTTCCGGAATGCGCAATCTTTGGCGTATGTGGAGGCTGCAATTGGCAGCATATCAACTACTCTGCCCAGCTTGAGCACAAGCGCAAAATTCTGGCTGAAACCCTCTGGAGAGGGGCTCGCGTCGCTGATGATCAGGTTGATGCTGTTGTGGCAGCATCGTTACAGTATGGCTACCGGAGCCGTCTTCAGTTTAAGGTTTCAGCTCTCAATGGCAAGCTTCGCATTGGTTTTTACCGGCAGGGCTCACATCATGTAGAGGATGCGGCAAGCGGCTGTCCCGTCGCTACGTCCGTAATCAACCAGGTACTGAACTGTTTCAGGGCTGTACTCCGGTCATATCCCGATATAGAGTCAATATCTCAGCTCAGTATTGATGCCGGCGACACTGGAGTTGTTGTTGTCATACACCATTCCGGTGTAGTTACTCCCAGGAACAGGGCTTTTTTTATTGATCGGTCAGGTGATTTCGGACCTTGCACCGGGCTTTTCCTTAAAACGGATAAGCGCTCGCATTGTGAAAAGCTGTGGGGAAGTTCTGATTTATTCTATCGCATGAGCCCGGCGGACCCCGATCAAAAACCGCTTGTGCTCACGTACCCTCCCGCCGGGTTTGCACAGGTGCATCAACTGCAAAATATTTCCATGTTGTCCGTCATCAGGCATTTTGGAACATTTTCAGCTACAGAACATCTCCTGGATTTATATTGCGGCAACGGTAATTTTTCACTTCCCTTGGCAGCTGAAGTGGCTTCAGTGTGCGGAATCGAAGGGAATGCCGATTCAATCAGGGCTGCGGAGCATAATCGGGAACTCAACAAGATTGCAAACGCCCGGTTTATTTGTGATGATGTCGTCTCCGGTTTACGTAGTCTTGTTGACCAAGGACAAAGATTTGACACCGTTTTGCTGGATCCGCCACGCGCCGGAGCAGGAGACGCCGTTCCGGGGATCGTCAGTCTGCAGCCGAATAAAATTATCTATGTTTCGTGTGATCCGGGCACGCTGGCGCGGGATTGCGGATTGCTTTCCGGTTGTGGCTACAATGTTGTCAGGTCTGTTCCGATTGATATGTTTCCGCAGACTTACCATATTGAAAGCGTGACTTTACTCTGCAGATATTAGAAAGGCTTTGTTGTGAATTTTATTAGCCGGTTGTTTACAAAATCCCCATCAGACTTATTGGCCAAGGGGGACAGGTATATGGAGTCAGATAGTTTTTTTGAGGCCAGAACTTGCTATGTGGATGGTATGGGGCTCTGTTCCGGCAATGACGGCGACAATCTGAAAGCCCTTTTTTCGGAACGAATCGATGCAGCCAATCTTGGCCTAGCCGAGCGTAACCTGTTTGAAGCCGAGTGTGCTTATGCACGTGGGGATACCGACAAGGCAATTGACCATCTTGAGCTTGTAAAAACGCTGACTTATGATCAAACGATACGGGAAAAGGCGGAGATATTACTTCTCGATTATTCGCAGCGGACCAGTGATCTCAGTGAGCAGATCAATGTTTCGTCATGTGCATCGTGTGCCGGCTCTTCCGGGAGTGAATGCACTGATAGCATGCTTTCGGATGATTCCTTGTCTCCGTTGGAATATTATGAACTACTTATCCAGCAATTGCCGGTTGAGCAGTATCAACGGTATGCTGGATTAGGAGAAGATTTTGCATATGCGTACATCGCTGCCAGCCGGGATGAACATCTCGAAGCTTTATCCGGCCTTGACAATTGTTTGGATAAACTGCCGCGTGATATCTACTTATATGAAAAAGGGAAAGTCCTGCACCGGCTTGGAAAGGATCATGAAGCAGAACAGCATCTTCGCACGGCAGTTCAGCTGAATGGCGCTAATTCGCTTGCATGGATCAACCTGGCACTTGTTCTGCGAGAAAGCAATCGTTTTGAGGATGCTCTGAAGATAATCGAAATAATGGTTACGGAGCAGATAATGCCTGAACAGGCGCTGTTGCTGAGAGCCGATATACTTGAGGCGAATGGAGATCATGAAGCCGCCGTAAATCAATATGTTGAGTTGCTGCAAACACCTGTTGCGCGGGCTGCCGCCGAAAATCTGTATGGAATTCTTCTGGAAATTGGTCGACAGAGTGATGCTGCGGTCATTTTTAAAAAATATTTGAACAAATCCTGCCATTAACAGGATTAAATTTTTTCTGCGCTTTTGTGTCGAAACAACTTCGTTAATGCATTAACCCTGTTTACAGGTTACAGGTTGTCCATCGTTTTATTATTAGCCGCTACGGCTACGATTATGGGGGGTCTATGAATAAATCAGAACTTATTGAACAGTTAGCTGTGAAAAAAGATTTACCGGTCAAGCGGGCAGAAGAGCTTGTCAATCTGATTTTTTCTTCTATGGGCGAAGCGATGGTGCAAGGCGATCGTATTGAGATTCGTGGTCTGGGAAGTTTTGTCATCAAAGAGTATGGAACGTATACCGGCCGAAATCCAAAAACAGGTGAGCCGATCAAGGTAAGTCCAAAAAGACTGCCTTTTTTCAAGGTCGGCAAAGAACTGAAAGAAATGGTTCTCGGGTAATCTGTCTATGATCGTGCATATTCTGCATATACATATTCGCTGTTGGGCGGCTCTGTGATAAATTTCATTGTTGCGCTCATAGTCGTCTTTCTGATTCCGGTCTGGACCGAAGCCAGTCCAGGTCAATCCGGTTCAAGCGGGCTGATCAATGTCCCTTCTGCCGAAACTCTTGATGCCGGTAATATCTGTGTCGGGGTCTGGTCGTGCTATGGCGAAAACAAAAACCTGTTACAAAAAAATTCTCTGATTATGCCGGTTACGATTACCATGGGTATTGGTACATTCTGGGAAATTTACGGAGCGTATCCCAACATTTTATTTAATGGGGATGATGATGCGTCAGGCAGGGGAACATTGGATATAGGGACGAAGCTGCGCTTTTTAGGCGGTCGTTCTTCTGACCTCAAGATGGCCGTGGATCTGCTCGCGCAGCGTCATGTCTCGGAAAGCAGAAAAATCGATGGGGTAACCGATTTTTCTGCCAAACTGGTTACTTCCTATAATAAAAATGACTTAGGGGTGCATGTTTCTGCCGGTTATCAAAAACCGGGAGAGGTTGCCGGGATCAGTCTGGAACATGAATATATTTTTGGCGCCGGTGTTGAGTACATGGTAATTCCGCGTTTAAAGTTGCTTGGTGAAGTCGTCGCCGGCACGAATCGCTATTTCGTAGAGGATAACGGGAATTTGGCTTCACCCCGAATTCTTTCTGATTACAGTATTGAAGCTTCTGTCGGTGCCCAGTACTACCTAAGCCCCCATCTAACCCTGAATGCGTCGTTCGGAAGCGGTTTTGGCCCAAATGATTCGGATAAAAAAATCCTTTTTGGTATAAGCTCCTGCCAGGGGGTTGGCACTTATGTCAAGCCGATTCCATCGGTCGGCCGCCGTGCTGTTGCAAAGGATAAATCCAAGGAAGCACTGAAGCCGTTAAAAATCATTCCAATTTCCAGTCTGCTTCTTAAGGCTTCGGCTCCTCAATCGGCACCAGTCAGCAAACTTGAGGTTGAGCTTGAGGCCGATAAAGAAGACGTCCTGATTAAACCATATGGACAGATAGTCATAGCTCCGCAGCAGGCTTCTTCCAACCTCACTTCACCTGTGATCCCCGTGGAAATCCCGCTGAAATCACGTGATGAGGAGATTTCCCTGCAGCCTCTTAAAACTGAAGTTCGTGAAGAAAGTGCCGTTGATTATACCAAAAATCGAATTTCAGGTGTAACGCCGTTATTCGGCGTTGATGTCAAAGGATCTCCGGTTACGCTCCCCACTGCCGTTGTTATTCCAGAATGGATGTCCGTCTACAGAAAATTCAGACTTCCTGACGTAACATACGACCTTGATCAATGGTCTCTCTCAAGCAGCGGTAAAAAAATGCTTTCTGATGTTGCCGAGCAGATCAGGAAAGATAAAAAATGGCTCTATATTAAAATAGACGGCCATACTGACGGCATCGGTTCACTTTCGTACAATATGGACCTTTCGCTAAAACGGGCAATTGCGGCTGCTTCTTACCTTATAAGCCATGAAGGCATTGACCCATCAAAAGTTTTTATCAAGGGGCTTGGCAAGTCTTCACCTATGGCCGAAAACAACACTGCCGTAGGGCGTCGTGAAAACAGACGTACAGAACTTCTGCTTCTTGTTTCCAAGGAAGGGCTGTAATATGAGGTCAGCCAAATTATTGATCAATATCCTTTCCGGGCTTGCAGTTGTCATTATTTATGGGTACGCTTTAGCTGGTGAACAGAGTGTCGATGGTTCAAAAACGTTGGCTGTAATATCGGTCAAGAGCGGGAATGTCGATAAAGGCGTTTATCGCCAGTTTGATCGACTTGTTCCCGAGTTGAAAAATATTGCTAAAAAAAACAAGGTATTCAAGCTTGAGTGCCGGTATGCCGGGCAGCCTGACCGGGAAAAGGATGTAGAACATGCATATAACCTTGCTGCCAGTATAGAAAAATATTTGCGAGTGCGGCATAAACTTGATCTTGATATGTGGATAGCAATCGACATCAAGCCGAAATACGCAAAATCTTTTCCCGTGCTGACTCTCGCGATCCTTCCTGACAAAATCAAGAAACTGGATTCAGTACTGCTTGCTCCTATAAATAACTAACAAATATAATACGCAAAGGAGACGTTTATGAAAAATAGTCTCATTCTTATGTCACTTATTGCTGCGCTCCTTACCGGTTGTTCTTCTGTCAAGGTGGTACCGGAACAGACAGCTAACGGCCATCTCAATCCAGTAGATAATTCCCAAACCATCATGTCCAATGGTGTCGAGGTTACGGCGCGGGTTGATGATACCGGAATAAACTCGTACAACCTCGAAGGAACGGTCACGGCGTTTCAGATACTTATCAAAAACAGTACAGATAGCGAGATCGCTTTTGGGAACGATTCATATGTACTCGTCGATGAAAGCGGTTTGCAATATTCATTGCTTACACCCGAAAATGTTCGAGAAATGCTTAAAAAAGATTCCTATTATCTGACGCCATATCCATATGTAGGTTTTTATTATCTCGAAGACTATGAAAAAACAAATGCATACAACCGTGCTAATTCGAACCTGCCTTTTTATTATGACCTTTATCCCCAGGATATTTATTCAAAAGCCTTGACGGCAACATCCGTTATTCCAGGGATGAAGGTTGAAGGTTTGACTTATTTTAAAATAGATCCGGCTGCTCACCGGCATATTAACCTGCTGATCTTCCGTAAAGGGGCTTCAAAATCCTCTCCACCAGATTTTTCTTTTCCCTTCAATATCATTAAATAACCTGATTTAGTACCGCAGATAACGAATCTTCCTTTTTGTTGATGTTCATGAAGGAAGATTGCATTGCTGCAATCAAGGAAGCCGGAATGAATGATTATTGTGCCGCCATTGATTTCGGGACAAATACCGCCCGTTTACTGGTAGCAGAGCGTTCGGCTGCCGGAATCACAACTGTGTGTGTCGAACGTGAGGTCATCCGTCTTGGAGGCGGTTTTACCGATGAGTGCGGCCTGTCCGTCGAAGCGATGAACCGCGGCTTAGCCTGCCTCCATAGATTCTCGGATATTATCTCGGGCTACGGGGTGGAACAGGTTAGAGCATCTGCCACGAGTGCTGTGCGAGATGCAGTCAATGGGCGTGCGTTTGTTGATACGGTCTTTCAGGAAACCGGCATCAAACTTGTTGTCATTGATGGAGATACAGAAGCGCATTTGACACTGATGGGAGTTCTATCCGCGCTGAAGAGTGCAAGCGGTGAGCTTGTGGTTCTTGATGTTGGTGGTGGGAGTACCGAGTTTACGGTGTCGTCCAACGGATCTCCTATGTTCATAAAAAGCATGCCGATCGGCGTAGTACGACTTACGGAAGGTTTTCATACTAGCATTGAAATGAATGAACGCGTAAGAACCGTGATCGATCAGCTTGAGATTGAGCTCTCCTCGGCAGGAGTCATTCTTTCAGGTGATTGCGAACTTGTCGGGACGGCCGGAACTGCGACAACTATTGCAGCGATCAAGTTGGAGATGGACGACTACGACTATCGCAAGGTTAACAATTTTACCGTGAGCAGGGGCGATATTGCCGAAATATTTCAACGCTTGTCCCAGATAACGCCGCAGGAACGACTGGCTATCAAAGGGATCGAAAAAGGCCGCGAAGATTTGATCATAGCCGGTTTGGTAATCATTACTTCCGTGATGGACAGGTTCGGTTTTACCCGGTTGAAAGTGAGTGATTTCGGGCTGTTGGAAGGATTAGTGCTCTCCGGCTCTGAACCAGTAGATTTTTCTATAAACTGATGCCGGCTCTTACGGATTCAAATACAACTTCGGGGGGCGAGATGCTTGACAGACGGGGTTGTGGTGTTCTGTTACATCCAACATCATTACCTGGACCGGGTGGCATCGGTACTCTGGGCAAGGATGCCCGCCGTTTTGTTGACCTGCTGGCGGCGATGGGGATGTCGTATTGGCAGGTGCTGCCGCTCACCCCCCCTGCGTGTGGCAACTCTCCCTATTCTGCTTTTTCGGCTTTTGCGGGTAATCCGCTACTGATTGATCTTGAACGGATGGTCGTTGATGGCGATCTTGCTGCATTACGCTACGAAGACAGTCCGAATGCTACCTGTATCGATTTCGAAACGGTTTCTGTTAAAAAAATGATGCTGCTGCAGGCCGCGGGCGCCAAATTTCTGGCAAACGATGCCGCGCCATGCAAACAGGAATTCTGGGCTTATTGCAATACGACCCCATGGCTTCACGACTATGCGCTGTTTATGGCGCTGAAACTCCGATATAAAGGTCGCTCCTGGGATGAATGGCCGACTGAGATGGCTCTTCTAACGCCGGAAACGTATGGAAAAGCTTCCGTTGAGTTGGAGGGTGAGATAGGCGTCCAGAAATATATCCAGTGGCAGTTTTTCAGGCAGTGGCGGGAATTGCGAACATATGCTGCCGGAAAAGGAATTGCCATTATTGGCGATATACCTATTTTTGTCGGCTACGATTCCGCTGATGTGTGGAGTGGCCGGGAACTGTTTCTTCTCGATTCTAAGGGTAAGCCGTCCGTCGTTGCAGGAGTGCCTCCCGATTATTTCAGCGCCACCGGTCAACTATGGGGAAATCCCCTGTATGACTGGGAAGAGATGGGACGCCGGAAGTACGCGTGGTGGATCGAGCGGTTTCATTCGATGTTCGAGCTCTTTGACATCATCCGTGTCGATCATTTCCGGGGTTTTGAGGCCGCCTGGCATGTACCGGCGGGTGAGAAAACCGCTGTCAACGGGGCCTGGGTCAAGGCTCCCGGAACAACGCTGTTTGATGCGGTATTTGCTTCCCTCGGGAAATTACCGATCATTGCCGAAGACCTGGGAATAATCACGCCGGATGTCACTGCTCTACGTGAACGCTATGATTTTCCGGGAATGAAAATAGTGCAGTTTGCTTTTGATTCCGGGTCTTCGAATCCATATCTGCCACATAATCATCAAAAGAAATCTGTAGTCTATACCGGAACCCATGATAATGACACCACAGTCGGCTGGTATGATTCGCTTACCGATACCCAGCGCAATCGAGTAAATTTCTATGTGGGGGGGAAGGGAGATGACACGGTCGAGTGCCTTCTTCGCACGGTGCTTATGTCGGTCTCGGACACCGCAATTATTCCTCTTCAGGATTTGTTCCGATTGGGAAGCGAGGCCCGTATGAATGTTCCCGGTACCGCTTTCGGTAACTGGGGATGGCGATTTACCTGGGACATGGTACCTCGCGATCTTGCCGGTCGCGTTCGCGATCAGATAGATTGCTATGGAAGGTGTAATCCTGATTGTTAGTAAATTTCTTGACAATCCATGCATATTCTCTATACTGACTTGCTTAAATTTAGAGTCGCTCTGATCCGCGGATGGTGCATGTGAAACTTATTGTAGACCACATCAAAGATACGCCCATAGTACTGCACATTGATGAGCCCGTCGGTACGTTTCCCCTCCTTGCAGGGATGCAGAATGACAAGATATGCTGCATTGCCGGAAAAATAGAAGGTGACGTTACCGTCATCCGGGAGTTTGATCACATACGGGTTACCGGAAGGGTAACTGCACCTCTGGCTCTTAGCTGTTCCCGTTGTCTAGCAGATTTCACTTCGTTTGTGGACACCAGCTTCACGATCTTTTTTAGGAAAGAGAGTGCAATCGCTCCCTCCGCCGAAGATGAGCTTGAACTTGGCGAAATGGATTTGCTCTCTTCCTCGTATACCGGCGATGAAATTGATCTGACTCATGAGATTGAAGAGCAGATTGCGATGGAGATCCCGTTAAAACCTTTATGCAGCGACAACTGCAAAGGACTGTGCCACGAGTGTGGCGCCGATTTGAATATCTCCAGCTGTTCATGCAGCAAAGAACCTGCAACTCTTACGTTCAGCGCGCTTAAGGATTTTAAGGTAATAAAAAAATAGAGCGGTGACACGAGAACGTGTATCACCAGAAAAAGGAGAAACACCATGGCTGTACCCAAGAAAAAAACATCCAAATCCCGCAAGAATATGAGAAGGGCTCATGACTTTCTAACGACACCGTCATTGTCCATCTGTCCACAATGCAAAGCTGCAAAATTGCCGCATCGTGCATGTCTCGCCTGCGGAACGTACAAGGGTAAAGAGGTTATCGACCTTTCTTCAGCACAAGCCTAGAGATCCGCCCCTGTGTCACTTCTGAAACAGATGAGAGTTGCCGTTGACGCAATGGGCGGCGACAATGCGCCTGTTATTGAAGTTGAAGGTGCTGTCGCTGCCTGCCGTGAATTCGGGCTGTCGGTGACGCTTGTCGGCGATCGCCAGCGTTTGGAGACCGAGCTCGCTAAGCACGCGGTCAGCGGGCTTGATATCGACATTTTTCACGCGAGTGAAGTCGTCGGTATGCACGATTCCGCTTCGGATGCAGTACGGAAGAAACAAGACTCTTCCGTACGCAGGGCATTCGAACTCGTCAAGGACGGCAAAGCGTGTGCGGCCGTGAGTGCCGGAAACTCCGGTGCTACCATGGCATCCGGCATGTTTGTTTTGAAACGGATTAAAGGGATCGAGCGTCCGGCAATTGCCCAGTTATTCCCCACCCTTAAAGGTCAAACTCTGGTTCTTGATGTAGGCGGCAACGTTGATTGCAAGCCGCTCCATCTCGTCCAGTTTGCCATTATGGGGGAGGTTTATGCTCGCTACGCCATGGGGATACCCTCACCAAAAGTCGGTCTTCTTTCCAATGGCGAAGAGGATTCGAAAGGGAATGAACTGACCAGGGAAACCAACGCAGTCTTGCGCAAGACTTCACTTGATTATTGCGGCTATATCGAGGGCCGGGATATTTTTGCCGGTGCAGTAGACGTAGTCGTTTGTGACGGATTTGTAGGAAACATTGTCCTGAAACTTTCCGAGGGACTGGCGGATGCCGCGGGCAGGATGCTGAAAAGGGAAATCGTCAAGAGTTGGGTCTCCAAGATCGGTTATCTGTTTGTACGAGGAGCGTTCGGCCGTTTCAAGAAGATCGTCGATTATGCGGAATACGGCGGTGCACCACTACTGGGAATCAACGGGGTCGGCATGATTTGTCATGGCGGCTCCAACGTCAAGGCGATTAAAAACGCAATACGGTTCGCTCACGAGTATGCCAAAAACGGCGTGTCAGAGCATGTCGCCGAAAAATTATCGGAAAATCAATCGGTCTCGATACGAAGGGATAGCCAGCCTCCCACCCCTGCAGAGTAATGGAGATTCAATAGTGAATGTCAGGATTACCGGAACCGGCTCTGCTTTACCCGGGAAAATTCTTACCAATGCTGAACTCGAAAAGCTGGTCGATACAAGTGACGAGTGGATTACGACAAGAACCGGCATTAAAGAACGGCGTATAGCAGCAGAGGGCGAATATACTTCAACTTTTGCCGCCGAGGCCGGTCGCCGTGCTCTGGAAATGGCCGGGGTTCAGCCTGAAGAAATTGATCTGATCATACTTAGCACCGTTACCCCGGATTTTCCATTTCCTTCCACCGCCTGCATCGTTCAGGATCTTCTGGGCGCCAAGAATGCAACAGCTTTTGATATTTCGGCGGCGTGTGCCGGTTTTATCTTTGGATTGTCTGTCGCTGAAAAATATCTTCGTTCAGGCGCTGCTCAAAAAATCCTTGTTATCGGGTCTGAAACTTTGTCACGTATCGTAGACTGGAAGGATCGTAATACCTGCGTTCTGTTCGGTGACGGAGCTGGTGCAGTTGTTCTCGAAGCTTCTGAAGGGGATCATTCCCTGCTTTCGACCCACACGTTCAGTAACGGATCCTTCTGGAATCTTCTTTACCAGCCGGGGAGCGGCAGTCGTAACCCGGCGTCGGACAGCCGTACTATCGACGAGCGGCTGCTCTATGTGACCATGGAAGGAAATGAGGTATTCAAACATGCCGTCCGGTCCATGGAGGAGGCTGCTGTTAAAGCCCTCGAAGCCAACGGCCTGTCCCCATCCGATATTGCTCTATTGATACCTCATCAGGCTAATCGTAGAATAATCGATGCCACTGCAAAACGCCTGGGAGTCGGTTCCGATCGGCTGTTCACCAATCTTCACTGTTACGGCAACACCTCTTCAGCATCAATTCCAATTGCGCTTGATGAGGCGAACCAGCAAGGGATCCTCAAGCCGGGCGGCAAGACACTTCTGGTAGCTTTTGGGGGCGGCTTCGCCTACGGCTCTGCCCTTGTTGAATGGTAACCGGAGTTAAACTTTAACGCGATACGAGGCTATATATGTCTAAAGCTGCATTCATTTTTCCTGGGCAAGGCTCCCAGTATTCCGGCATGGGAAAGGAACTGGCGGATACGTTTACCGTTGCGCGTCACCTCTTTGAGGAGGCTGACGATACTCTTGGATTCAAACTATCTGCTCTCTGTTTTGCAGGGAGTGAAGCCGATCTCAAGCTGACCGCCAATACTCAGCCGGCCATCCTGACAGCAAGCATAGCGGTACTGAAGGTAGTACAGCAGGAAACCGGCCTGAAGGCCGAGTATGTGGCGGGTCATTCACTTGGCGAATACTCTGCTCTGGTCTCTTCAGGAACGCTCTCTTTTGCTGATGCGGTCAGAACGGTGCGCGCCCGCGGGACATTCATGCAGGAAGCGGTTCCGGTCGGTACCGGAACGATGGCCGCCATGCTTGGAATTGAAAGTGATGTTCTTGAAGATATCTGCCGTGAAGCTGCTGAAGGCGAGGTTGTTTCACCGGCCAACTTTAATTCGCCCGGTCAGATTGTTATTGCCGGTTCGGTAGCGGCTGTCGCACGTGCCATTGAAATTGCCAAGGGGCGCGGATACAGAAAAGCCATGTTGCTACCGGTTAGTGCCCCCTTTCATTGTGCATTGATGAAACCTGCCGCCGACCGCTTGGCAGGCGTACTGGAAAGCATTACCGTCCATGAGATGGAAATGCCGGTTGTTGCAAATGCTGATGCCGCCCCAAATATGAATATGGATAAGGTTAAGCCGCTCCTGGTGACTCAGGTGTGTTCACCGGTACTTTGGGAACAGTCTGTTACCAAAATGTGTTCTTTAGGGGTGACCAGATTTGTTGAAATCGGTCCCGGTAAGGTTTTAAGCGGGCTCGTCAAGCGAATTACCAAAGAGGTTGAAATAAATAATATTGAAGACTGTGCAGGAATCAAAGCCGTCACCATTTAATCTTCAGATCATTAAAGGAGAAGAATGCATGCTTGATATCAATGAAATAATGAAGATACTTCCGCACCGTTACCCTTTTTTACTGGTTGATCGGGTGATTGAGCTGGAACCGGGCAAGCGGATAGTCGGCATTAAAAATGTTTCTATGAATGAACCGTTCTTTCCTGGCCATTTTCCTGGTAATCCGGTCATGCCTGGTGTCCTGATCATCGAGTCGATGGCACAGGTGGCCTGTATACTCGCCATATTATCTTCAGACGAGAGTGTTCGCTCCAAGGTGACCTATTTCGTGGGTATCGACAAGGCCCGCTTCCGCAGACCGGTTCTGCCCGGTGATCAGCTCCGTCTCGAACTGGAGGCAACCGGGTGTAAACGCGGTATCTGGGTTTTCAATGCCAAGGCATTTGTTGATGGGAAGCTTGTAACAGAAGCCGAACTGAAGGCAACATTTGGAGATAAAAACAACTAACTGACCGTCATTATGAAAGGAGTTATCATGCCTAAAGAGAAAGTTGCAGTAATCACTGGGGCATCTCGCGGAATCGGCAGAAGTATAGCGCTGGCACTTGCAGCCCAGGGAGCAACCATCGTGGCTGTGGATATGGATCAGGCATCTACCGAGGCGGTTGTCGCCGAATTGCAGGCTGCCGGCAGTAAAGCATTGGCGGTGGTAGGCAACGTGACCGTGTCGGCAGACGTCGAGCGTATGATCGAAGCGGCTACAGAGGCTTTCGGGCGAGTCGATATTTTAGTCAACAATGCCGGTATTACCCGTGACGGCCTTCTGATGCGTATGAAGGATGAGGATTGGGACGCAGTCCTGAATGTAAACCTCAAAGGGGCTTTCCTCTGCACCCGTGCCGCTTTCAAGGTCATGAGCAAGCAGCGCTACGGCCGCATCATTAATATTGCTTCGGTAGTCGGACAGATGGGCAATGCCGGACAGGCCAACTACTGTGCCAGCAAAGCCGGACTGATCGGCCTTACCAAGTCGAACGCCCGCGAGATGGCAAAGCGCAGCATTACTGTTAACGCCGTTGCCCCCGGCTTTATTGCAACTGCCATGACTGATGCACTTTCTGACAAGGTGCGCGCTGAGCTGACAGCCCAGATACCGCTGGAGCGTCTTGGAAGCGCCGATGATATTGCCAATGCAGTTGTTTTTCTGGCTTCTGAAGCTGCCGGATACATTACGGGCCATGTTCTTTCGGTAAACGGCGGCATGTACATGTAACACAGCCTGTATGTATCTCTGTTGCCGGACTGCAATGACGTTTTATTGCAAATATCGGTTGACATTTGATGCGTTCATGCTTAAGTAACCACACAGCATTACACACGAAACCTGCAAGGGTTTAAAATCACACGGAGGTGAAAGATGTCTGATATTGCAAAGCGGGTAAAAGAAATTGTAGCAGAGCAGCTTGGAGTTGAAGAAGCCCAGGTTTTAACCGAGTCTTCTTTTATGGATGACCTTGGAGCCGATTCTCTTGACACCGTTGAACTGGTCATGGCTCTTGAAGAAGAGTTCGATATCGAGATTCCTGATGAAGATGCCGAAAAAATCCAGACGGTGAATGACGCCATCGAATACATCACCGAGCATAGCTGATTTTACACACAGGGAGGGGCTTAAGCCCCTCTCTTTTCGTCCTGTCAATAGCAGAAGTCACTCTTATATGGAGCTATTTATCATGAGAAGAGTTGTAGTTACAGGTATCGGAGCTGTTTCACCACTTGGGTGCGGGAATGCCAAAAACTGGGCTGCGCTCACGTCAGGAAAGTCTGGAATCGGATTGATTACCCGTTTTGATACGTCTGATTTGTCGGTCAAGATCGCCGGAGAGGTTCCTGATTTTAATGCTGAAGAGTATATTGACAAAAAAGAGATCAAGAAGATGGATCTTTTTATTCAATATGCCTTGGCGGCAGCTCATTTTGCCATGGAAGATTCGGGACTGGTGATCGATGATGAAAATGCCGAGCGGGTCGGGGTTCTTGTTGGCGCCGGGCTTGGTGGCTTACCGACGATTGAAAAATACCATACTCTGGTGGCTGAGGGTGGCTACAAGAAGATTTCTCCCTTTTTCATCCCGATGTTGATTATTAATCTCGCTCCAGGCCACATCTCCATCAGATATGGTGCAAAGGGTCCAAACATTTCTTCAGTATCCGCCTGCGCAACCAGCACCCATTCAATTGGTGATGCCTATCATATCATCAAACGTGGTGATGCTGATGCCATGATTGCAGGCGGAACAGAGTCGGTAATCACCCCGCTCGGTATTGGCGGCTTTGCCGCCATGAAAGCGCTTTCCGACCGGAATGACGATCCTGCTGCCGCATCCCGTCCGTTTGACAAGAACCGGGATGGTTTTATCATGGGCGAAGGCGCCGGGATTGTTGTTCTCGAGGAGTACGAATCCGCCAGGGCTCGCGGAGCCAAGATTTATGCCGAGGTCGTAGGGTATGGCATGACAGGAGACGCGTATCACCTGACCGCGCCGGCACCGGGTGGGGAAGGCGGAGCGCGCAGCATGAAAATGGCGCTCAAAAATGCCGGAATAGCCCCCGAACAGGTATCCTATATCAATGCGCACGGCACATCTACTCCGATAGGTGACCTGTACGAAACCATGGCGATCAAGAGCGTATTCGGCGATCACGCCAAGAAAATGCTGGTTTCTTCGACAAAATCCATGACCGGCCATCTCCTGGGAGCAGCGGGCGGCATTGAGGCAGTTTTTACCCTCATGGCAATGGATAATGGAGTTGTTCCTCCCACAATCAATTACACCGATCCGGATCCGGAATGCGATCTTGATTATGTCCCTAATACCGCACGGGAAGCAAAACTTGAATACGCCATGAGCAACAACTTCGGTTTTGGCGGTACTAATGCTACCCTTCTGTTCAAGAAGCTGTAGGCGGAGACGGTCATGATCATTATCGGAAGCGACCATGGAGGGCTGGCCCTCAAAACGGCCCTGACCAGTTATCTGCACCGCAGAGGGTTTCAGACGTCCGATGCGGGAACCAACGATGACGCTTCGGTGGATTATCCTGATTTTGGTCAGAAAGTTGCCGAAACCGTTATCGCCGGAGAGGCGGAACTGGGGATTCTGATCTGCGGAACCGGTATCGGAATGTCGATTGCCGCCAACAAGATCCCCGGGATTCGCGCCGCCCTGGTAACCGACGTATTCATGGCACGCATGGCAAAAGAGCATAATAATGCCAATGTGCTTGTACTTGGCGGCCGTGTTCTGGACGAACAAAAAGCGTGTGATCTTGTCGGAGCCTGGCTTGATGCCACATTTGAAGGCGGTCGCCATCAGGCGCGTCTGGACAAAATAACAGCACTCGAAAAGAAGTATTCAATGCAGTAAAGAGAGATTCCATTTCACAATACCAACAAGCGGGACCTGCCACGGCACGTGTCCCGCTTGTGTTTTATCATGTCATGTATGAAAGAACTATTTACAAGGAGAAGCCATGTCAGTCCTTTCTCAGTTTGATCCCCAGGTAGCCGATGCCATTCGCCACGAGACGGAGCGGCAGGAATATAATCTGGAGTTGATCGCCTCGGAAAACTTCGTGTCGGAAGCGGTTATGGAGGCACAAGGTTCGATCATGACCAACAAGTACGCCGAGGGATATCCCGGAAAGCGTTATTATGGCGGATGCGAGCACGTTGACGTCGTCGAACAGCTGGCCATAGATCGGGCCAAGGAACTTTTCGGCGCCGAACATGCCAATGTCCAGCCGCACGCAGGATCCCAGGCCAACATGGCGGTTTATTTCGCCGCATGCAAGCCGGGCGATACTGTTCTTGGCATGAACCTTTCTCATGGCGGACACCTGACCCACGGCAGTCCGGTCAACTTTTCCGGAAAACTGTTTAATATTGTTCCATACGGAGTTTCGCCTGAGACGGAGACCATAGACTATGAAGAGGTTGAGCGTCTGGCAATTACTCATAAGCCTAAAATGATTGTGGTCGGCGCCAGTGCCTATCCGCGCATAATTGATTTTCCAGCCTTCCGCACCATTGCAGACAAAGTTGGGGCCGTTATCATGGTGGATATGGCCCATTTTGCCGGATTGGTGGCTGCAGGTGTTCACCCCAGCCCGGTTCCTTATGCCGAGTTTGTTACGACAACTACCCACAAAACATTGCGTGGCCCCCGCGGGGGCATGATTCTCTGTCGCGAGGAGTTTGCCAAGACAATCAACTCCCAGATTTTCCCCGGTATCCAGGGGGGGCCGCTCATGCATGTTATCGCCGCCAAGGCGGTAGCATTCAAAGAGGCGCTGCAGCCGGAGTTCAAGCTCTACCAGCAGCAGATCGTCAACAATGCCAAGGCGCTCGCAGGGGCGCTTGTCAGCCGGGGCTTCAAGCTGACAAGCGGTGGTACCGATAACCATCTTATGCTGGTCAACTTCTCCGGTACTGATATAACCGGCAAGGCTGCGGAAGAAGCGCTGGACAAGGCAGGAATTACGGTCAACAAGAACACCGTACCGTTTGAAACCCGTTCGCCATTCGTTACTTCCGGCATCCGGATCGGAACCCCCGCCTGTACCTCTCATGGACTGAAAGAGAGCGAAATGGACCAGGTTGCCGGCTATATCGCCGATGCGGTGGCACATATCGGAGATGACTTGAAACTGGCGGAGATAAAGGCCCAGGTGAACGGCATGATGAAAAAATTTCCACTCTACGCCGGCAGGCTTGCATAATTATCAAATATCAGGTAGTTACATGACCCACTGGACAAGTTTCAGTGGGTCTTTTTTATCGTGGTGAAATAACTCGTGTCTCAGAGGAAACAACAGATGTCCGGAACCGGTCCCATAACTACCGAACAATTGCGCCAGTGGGATAAACGCCATGTCTGGCATCCGTTCACCCAGATGCGGGAATGGGAACAAGACGAGCAGATTATAATCGTGAAAGGGGAGGGGTGCTGGCTTATCGACACGGACGGCAAGCGCTACCTCGACGGTGTGGCCTCCATGTGGACAAATGTTCATGGTCATTGCCGCCGGGAATTGAATGATGCCCTGAAAGAGCAGGTTGAGCGCCTTGAACACTCCACACTGCTCGGTCTGGCCAGTGAGCAGAGCATTATTCTGGCGGCACGACTGGCCGAAATAACCCCCCAAGGGCTGGACCGGTTTTTCTATTCGGACAACGGTTCAACCGCCATGGAAGTTGCGGTCAAGATGGCCTATCAGTACCAGGTCCACTCGGGACGACCGGAACGTAGCCGGTTCATAACCTTCAAAAACGCTTATCATGGTGATACCCTTGGCGCGGTCAGTGTCGGAGGCATCGACATTTACCACACGACCTTCAAACCGCTCATGTTCGAGACACTTCAGGCTCCGGCACCATACTGCTACCGTTGTGAACTCGGCTGCAGCAGGCACTCCTGCAGTATGGAGTGTCTTGACGCGCTCGAAAACTTGATGAAGGACAATGCCGACAAGGTCGCCGGGCTCGTAATTGAACCGCTTGTTCAGGGTGCCGGTGGAATGATCGTTCAGCCGGCAGGCTTTTTGAGGCGTGTTCGTGAATTGTGCGACCGGTACGATATATTGATGATCGCTGATGAAGTTGCTACCGGTTTCGGCAGGACCGGAGCGATGTTTGCCTGCAACCATGAAGGCGTTGTCCCTGATATCATGGCCATCTCCAAGGGGATAGCCGCGGGGTACCTCCCTTTGGCGACAACCGTGACGACTGATAAAGTCTACTCGGCCTTTTTAGGATCTTATTCGGAGTTGAAGACTTTTTTTCATGGTCATACTTTCACCGGGAACCCGTTAGCCTGTGCCGTAGCACTAAAAAGCCTGCAGCTCTTCCGGCAGGACAACCTCCTGGCAGAGTTGCAGCCTAAAATAGCCCGGTTGAAAAAGGGTCTGGATGAATTCACTGTATTGACTCACGTTGGCGATGTGCGGCAGTGCGGTCTGGCTGCAGGGGTAGAACTGGTTGAAGACAAGAAAACCGGCTCACCATATCCATGGGAGGACAGGGTCGGGATCAGAGTTTGTCTTGAAGCGCGCAAGCGGGGGGTTTTCTCACGCCCGTTGGGAAATACCATCGTCATATTTCCACCGCTGGTTATTTCAGACAGCGAGCTGGATATGCTGTTGAATGTACTGCGGGAATCAATACAGGTTGTTACCGTATGATGGACCGTTAGAGGCGCGCTCATGGATGATGCAATCAAAATTCTGGTAATTGATGATGATGACTCCGGCCGCCTTGCACTGACCATGTTGTTGCGGTCGGCCGGGTATGAAGTCACATCGGCTGCAACCGGCATGAGTGCCCTGGATTTAATAGATCGAGAACAATATCAGGTCATTGTTTCCGATCTGTTTCTTCCCGATAAAAGCGGCCTCGATATCCTGCAGAATGTTCATAAGGTGTCTCCTGCTACCGAAGTCATCGTCGTGACCGGTCATGCCTCGGCTCAAACCGCCGTTCGAGCCATGAAAGAGGGAGCTTTTGACTACATCACCAAGCCGATTGATTTTGATGAGCTGAAGATAGTTGTTTCAAAGGCCCTGGAGAAGCAGAAGCTTCTGTCCGAGAACATGTATCTTCGCAGGCAGCTCCAGGGGCGGTTTGAATTCAGCAATATTATCGGCACTTCTCCGGTTATGAACCTGTTGTTTGAGCGCATGAACCGCATTGTAAAATCCGACTCATCGGTTCTGGTCAGCGGTGAATCAGGAACCGGCAAAGAGCTGGTAGCCCGGGCGTTGCACTATAACGGTCCCCGAAAAGATCGACCATTTATTGCGGTAAACTGCAGTGCGATTCCTGAGGCGCTGCTGGAAAGTGAACTTTTTGGTCACATGCGGGGAGCTTTTACCGGAGCCGTCAAGGATAAGCCTGGAAAATTTGAGGCGGCAAATCACGGCACGATTTTTCTGGATGAAATAGGCACACTGCCGCTTCACCTGCAGGTAAAATTGTTGCGTGTGTTGCAGGAGCACGAAATAGAACGGGTAGGCTCCAATAAGACGGTAAAACTTCACGTCAGAGTGATTTCCGCAACCAACTCCGATCTTGAAAACATGGTTAAGCGGGGCGAGTTCAGGGAGGACCTGTATTACCGCTTGAATGTCATCCCGCTTCATCTCCCGCCCCTGCGTGAACGGCAACAGGATATTATGCACCTGACGTCGTTCTTTCTGGAGAAGCAGTGCCGCCTGATGGGACGTGCACCGTGCAGTATCAGCAAACAGGCTCTTGAAGCGTTGGAACAGTACTCCTGGCCCGGTAATGTACGTGAACTGGAAAATCTGATCGAGAGAATGATTGTTTTGACCGATGCAGCGGTTATTACGGTGGAGGATATCCCGGCCAAGATCATTGGTGAAAAACGTTCCGGAGAAGCGCTCTCGGTTACCATGCCGAGCCAGGGAGTGGATCTGGTTGCAACGGTCTCCAGGATCGAACAATCTTTGATTTCTCAGGCGCTGGAATCAGCAGGTGGGGTCAAGGCAAGGGCCGCCGCTCTGCTGGGGATAAACCGGACAACGCTGGTTGAAAAAATAAAAAGGCTGAATATGTAGCGTATTGGAGGTTAAGATGGATCCGGAATCGGGCGCAGTTGCCCAAAAGGATTTTGATCGGGCACAACAGGAACTTGACCGGAACAATGTCCTGGCTGCACTAGCCTGCCTGGAACGGGCGCTCAGTATCTGGGACGATCCACTCTGGCATTCCCGTCTCGGATTTTGTATTGCCAAGCAGCGCGGCCATCTTACCCGCGCATTTGAGCTCTGCCGCTCTGCAATTGAACACGATCCCGGCAACCCTCTCCACTACCTTTATTTCGGCAAAGTTTATCTTGTGGCCGGCAATACATATGAAGCACTTCAAGCCTTCAGGCAGGGGATGATACTCGGGGGGAGTCCGGAATTGAAGCGGATGCTTGAAGCCATCGGAACCAGGAAGCTGCCGGTCATATCTTTTCTTTCCCGTGACAATCTGTTGAACAAATATCTCGGAAAGATTCTCGGGCGATTGGGATTGAGGTAGGGTTAAGTTGTGTAAGAATAAAAAAAGGTGCCCTTTGCAAGGCACCTTTTTTTGTTTATGGCGGGGTTGACGGGGCTCGAACCCGCGACTTCCAGCGTGACAGGCTGGCACTCTAACCAACTGAGCTACAACCCCGTAACAAGTAGTCGGTTTAACTCAGCACTTATGCCACAAAATGCATCGGCTTGTCAAGCAGCTTGTAGCGTTTGTGATAAAAATATTTACGCGCACTCCGAATAACCGCAGACATGACATACCGAGCACCCGCCTTCATGCTCGACGATACCGCCGCACTCCGGGCAGGCACCGCGCTCCTGTGTGGCGGTTTCGGTGTTGATGTCATAGCCGTTGGCGATCATGTGAGCCTGGATGGCCTTGGCCACGGCATCGGCGCAGGAAAGCACGCGATTGTCGCCGAACCCCGACGGACAGTGGCAGGAGATCCCCAGAAGCTGCTTCACCACCTGGCGGGCCTGAACGCCGCTGCGCCAGGCTAGTGAAACCATGCGGCCGATCGCCTCACTCTGCGAGGCGGCACATCCGCCAGCCTTGCCCATCGTGGTGAATAGTTCGAACAGGCCGGTATTGTCCTCGTTAATGGTTACATAGAGCGGGCCGCAGCCTGTCTGCATCTGATGGGTAGCTCCCTTGAGAGCCTTGGGACGTTCCCGTTTGATGGCTTTTTTCTCTTCTTCGACCGATATGGAGGCGGTAACTGCAACCTGCTCCTCTTTTTTGCCGGTCGAGAGAACCTGTTCGTCTCTCGATCCGTCACGATAGATTGTGACACCCTTGCAGCCGGTTTCGTAGGCAAGCATGTAAGCCTTTTCAACATCTTCAATGGTGGCGGTATTAGAAAAATTGACGGTTTTGGAAACTGCATTGTCGGTGTAGAGCTGGAAGGCCGACTGCATCTGGATGTGGTATTCGGGGGTTATTTCGTGAGAGGTGACGAACACGTCGCGGATATCGGCCGGAATTCCGGCGACGTCCTGAACGGTGCCATGCTCGGCTATTTTCTTCATGAGCTCTTCCGAGTAGAAACCACGTTCCTTTGCGATTTTCTCAAAAATCGGGTTGACCTCCACGAGGACGTTTTTGTCCATGACGGTGCGGATGTAGGAAACGGCAAAGAGCGGTTCAACACCGGAGGAGGCGTTGGCAATGATGGAGATGGTTCCTGTAGGAGCGATTGTCGTAACTGTTGCGTTTCTTTGTGGAGCGGCTCCTTTCTTGTCAAAAATAGAGCCTTTGAAATTGGGGAACGAACCCCGTTTTTTGCCAAGCTCCTGGGATGCCAGATGCCCTTCGTCATTGATGAACTTCATCACCTTCTTGCCAAGCTTTACCGCCTCTTCGGAACAGTAGGGAATTCCCAGTAGAATCAGCATATCTGCCCATCCCATGACCCCCAGCCCGATTTTACGGTTGGCGTGAGTCATGTCGTGAATCTGCTGTAGCGGGTAATTGTTGGCTTCTATCACGTTATCAAGAAAGTGGACGGCGTTGTGAATGGTCTCCCGCAGCTTTTTCCACTCTACCGTGCCGTCTTTGATAAAGCTACCCAGGTTGATGGAGCCGAGGTTGCAGGATTCATACGGCAACAGAGGCTGCTCGCCGCAGGGATTGGTGGATTCGATCTCCCCCACGAGTGGGGTGGGGTTGTCGCGATTCAGGCGGTCGAGAAAGATAATCCCGGGTTCGCCGTTTTCCCATGCCTGCTTGACGATGCGCTGGAATACCTTGCGGGCGTTCAGGCTGCCGCAGACCTTTTTGTCACGGGGATTAATGAGGCTGTATTCCTCATCCCGGTCGACCGCCTGCATGAACTTTTCCGTCAGGCCGACCGATATGTTAAAGTTGTTGAGCTGTTTCTGGTCGGCTTTGCACATGATAAAATCCATCACGTTGGGGTGGTCGACCCTCAAAATCGCCATGTTTGCACCGCGTCTTGTGCCGCCCTGCTTTATGGTTTCCGTGGCGACATCAAACACGCGCATGAACGAGAGCGGGCCGCTTGATATGCCGGTGGTGGAACTGACAACATCATTGGCCGGTCGCAGCCGGGAAAACGAAAAACCGGTGCCGCCGCCTGATTTGTGGATCAATGCGGTATATTTGACTGCGTCGAAGATCTCTTCCATGGAATCACCTACAGGCAGAACGAAGCATGCCGAAAGCTGCCCCAGGGGGCGGCCGGCGTTCATCAAGGTTGGCGAGTTGGGGAGAAATTCGAAGCTCGTCATCATGCGATAAAAGGTGTCCGATAAGCCCTTTACATCCGCCTTCTTGTCGAATGTTTTATCGGCGGCAGCAATTGTGTCCGCCACACGCCTGAACATGTCGGCCGGCGTTTCAAGAACCTTGCCGGTCTCATCACGGCGCAGATAGCGTTTTTCCAATACGGTGGCGGCATTTTTTGTCAGGGCGGGGATGGTGTCGGGTACGGGATTTTTTTTCATAGCGGAACTCCTTTTTGAAATAAAACTAACGATTCTGAACAAATCGAATGTGGTGTGGCATAAGGACATGAACCACAATATTTTGTGGAAGGTGCTGATATAAACCACAACATGTATGTGCTGTCAATAAATATATTTTAGGAAAATATAACACATTGAAAGGACTTGGGAACCTCCATAACATTGATACATCGATCGGTTTCCCGGCCTTAATAAACAGGCTATAGTTAGGCAACGAAGTCATTTTCTGCAAAGCAACCCGGAAAATATCTTCTAACTTACTAATGATAAAACAACATTAAATTTACAGTTCGAGTGAATCGTGATAGTTGTTCAGTAATTCTGCAAGGAGCTCCCGAGTGAAAACTCTTTTTGCCGCCTTTGTTTTTATCTGTTTGACAACAATCTCCTCGGCCGCCGAACAGGCTACAACTGTGTATGACGGGGTGGTGCTGACCGAAGATGTTACCTGGCGCGGTTCAATACTCGTCCGCGGATTTGTAGTCGTGGCTCCGCAGGCAACCTTGCGTATCGACCCCGGAACGGTGGTCAGGTTTACAGCGACTGCCGCCCGGCAGCTCCCTTGCCTCGTCGTTCAAGGCCGTATCCATGCTGCCGGAAGCTCTGAACAGCCGATCCTGATGACATCCGACCGCCCGGTACCAGTCCGCGGTTCCTGGGGCGGCATCGTTTTCCTCTCGACAGAAAAACGCAATCTGCTCGAACAGTGCCGCATTGAGAACGCCGAAACAGGCATTGACCTCCGGTTTTCCACGGTCACCCTGAAAGGGGTTTCTATTGTGCAGGCCCGGACCGCTCTGCTGTCACATGACGGGGTTGTGCAGATGTCCGGCAGCACTGTTTCGGATTCGGAAACCGGGATTGAAATTTATAACAGTGAATTCGAAGGCAGGGATATGACGGTCGATTCCTGTCAGCGCGGTTGCCTGTTGAGCAAGTCATCAGTTATGCTTGCAGCCCCGAAGATCTCGAATAATCTGCAGACAGGAGTCGAAGCCGATGAGTGCCGGATAAGGATCAGCGGCGGAGAGTTCTCAGGGAATGCGCTTGGAGTTCATATCAAGGGGGGGGAAGGGCAGATTACCAAGTCCGGCTTTCTGCGTAACAGTCAGACTGCCCTGCATCTGGCCGGCTCACGTATCAGAATTCAGCGCTGCCTGTTTGCCGAGAACCGTCAGGATGGGCTGCGTACCGAAGATGGCCGGGCGCTTCTCCTGAATAATGCCTTCAGCTCAAACGGCGGCTTCAATCTGTACAATGCCGGTCAGGAAGTTGTCAGTGCCCGGCAAAACTGGTGGGGAACGGCAGACCCGTCACTGATCAGACTGAAAATCCATGATGCGGCTCATGACAATAAAACCGGTGCTGTCGACGCATTTCCGTGGCTGACTGAAAAGCCGTAGTTGATTCCGTAAATAGGAACTCCCGTGTATCTTGATAATGCAGCTACATCGTTTCCAAAGCCAGAAAAAGTATATGAAGCCGTCCTTCATGCAATGCGGGATGTGGGAGCTTCTCCCGGCCGGGGCGGGTATCGTCGCTCTCTGGAAGCGGGTCGCATTCTTTTTCAGGCACGAGAGACGGCGGCCGGTTTTTTTTCGATTTCCGACTCTGCGCGTATCATCTTTACCCATAATGCCACCGGTGCACTCAACCTGGCGCTGCAAGGCACTCTGGCCGCCGGCGACCATGTTATCACCACCTCCATGGAACACAATTCTTTGTTGCGACCTCTATATGCGCTTCGAAACAAGGGTGTCGAATTGTCGATAGTGGCGGCGGGTCCGGACGGAGTGGTCTCGTGTGCAGATATTCGCCGCGCCTTACAGGCAAATACACGGATGATAGCCGTCAGCCATGTATCCAATGTCTGCGGCGCTATTCAGCCGATTGGAGATCTGGCCGACCTCTGTCGCGAAGCCGGCACTCTGTTTCTGGTTGATGCGGCGCAGTCGGCCGGTTACCTGCCGATTGATGTGGAACGCTTGGGCATCGATTTGCTGGCGGTTCCCGGTCACAAGGGGCTGCTGGGTCCGGGAGGGACGGGACTTCTGTATGCAGCGCCTCATATACAGCTGAAACCCGTTATTCAAGGGGGAACCGGCAGCCACTCAACTGCTGAAGAACAGCCGCTTATCATGCCGGACAGCTTTGAAGCCGGCACTCATAATCTTCCCGGAATTGCCGGATTGCAGGCAGGAATGGATTTTCTCCTTGAACAAGGGCTTTTGGCTGTTCATCAACAGGAACAGGCGCTGCTCAACCAGGCGGAACAGGCACTGAGAATTATTCCCGGGGTGACGATCTATGGTCCGGCAGACCCCTCCGAGCGCTGCTCGGTTCTCTCTTTTACCGCTTCCGGTGTTGATCCGGCGCTGTTGTCTGCAGAGCTTGATCATGGTTTTGATATTGCCGTACGTGCCGGGCTGCATTGCGCGCCGCTGGCTCACCGCACGCTGGGAACGCTGCCGGGCGGAACGATCCGTATGAGCCCCGGCTGGTCCACTACCAGCGAAGAGATTGCTTTCTTTTCTGATGCCGTTGTACAATGCATCGGTAAAATTCGAAAACAAGCATGAATAAATTTTGCTTACTAAAAGGAGGACTGACATGAAATTATTGTCAGCATTTTTTCTGATACTGTGTCTATGCGGGGCCTGCTCACTTCCCCCGGAAAAACCGTTTACCAAGGAGCAGCTCTACAAGACCGGTATTTATACCTATTATACCGTCGAGGACTCACCGGAAAGCGTTCTTTCCGCCATTAACAAGGATGGCGAAGTCGTGCTCAGCGCCAAATACCGCAACCGTGACGTCTGGATCAAGCTGCTCGGTAAAATTGAGGGCATTACAGTCCAGATCATCGAAAAATAATATTTTTGCACCGGCGCCCTGCCGTTATCCAAGTACATCCAGAAAGGGACTCATGAAGAACTTCATCCTCGATACGAACGTATTGCTCCACGATCCCCAGTCACTGTTCAAATTTGAGGACAACGACATAATCATTCCTATAACCGTTATTGAAGAGGTCGATCGCTTCAAGAAGGATATGAATGAAACCGGACGTAATGCCCGAATGGTGTCGCGAATCCTCGATTCCATGCGGGAGAAGGGTTCTCTTGCGGCTGGCGTAACCATGCCCGGCGGCGGTACGTTGCGGGTCGAGATGTTTGCCGAGAAATATTTCAAGAATTTGCCGGTCGATCTGCGGGTGGACAATGGCGATAACCGGATAATAGCTGTTGCCCAGGATATTCGCGACCGCTTTCCGGATACCGTAACTATTTTCGTAACCAAGGATTCAAATCTCAGGATCAAGGCCGATGCTATCGGACTGATAGCAGAAGACTACGAGTCGGACAAGGTCGACATTCAGGATCTCTATTCCGGTACCCGTACGATCGAGGTGACGCCGGAGGCGGTTGATAGATTCTATGGCCAGGGATGGCTTGAGGCCCCGGTTGAAATGGCCCCCAACGAGTTTATAACAATCGTCGACAGCGAAAACCCGAATCATTCGGCCATCTGTCGCAACGACCCCGCCAACGCTCGTATTGTCTCCGTTCGCAAGGTGCCGAAGGAAGGCATCTGGAGCCTCTTTCCGCGCAACAGGGAGCAGTCGTTTGCCCTTGATGTTTTGATGGATGACAGTATCAAACTGGTGACGCTGGTAGGGAAGGCCGGCACCGGCAAGACGCTGCTTGCGATCGCGGCCGGGCTTCATAAGACTGCCGAGGAAAACTTCTATAATCGCTTGCTGGTTTCGCGTCCGGTATTTCCGATGGGCAAGGATCTTGGTTTCCTGCCGGGTGACATCGAAGAAAAGCTGACCCCCTGGATGCAGCCGATTTTTGACAATGTCGAATTGCTGATTTCCGGGCATGAGTCCGAAAAACGGCACAGCAAAGGTTACAAGGAGCTTATGGCGATGGGGCTCCTCGATATTGAACCGCTGACCTATATTCGTGGCCGATCTATTCCGAACCAGTATCTGATCGTGGATGAAGCCCAGAACCTGACCCCTCACGAAATCAAGACGATTGTTACCAGGGTTGGTGAAGGGACCAAGATCGTACTGACCGGCGACCCTTACCAGATCGACAATCCGTATGTCGATTCCTCCAGCAACGGCTTGACCTACCTCGTAGAAAAATTCAAGGGAGAGCGGATTGCCGCACATGTAACCCTGACCAAGGGCGAGCGTTCCGAGCTGGCCGAGCTGGCGGCAAACCTGCTGTAACCAAAACCATAAGGCTCTTCTCCAATGCTTCTTCTCTCCATAGAAACATCCTGTGATGAAACGGCCGCCGCAGTTGTGCAGGGCGGCCGTGAAATCCTCTCCTCCGTCATTTCTTCCCAGATTGCCATCCATGCGGCGTACGGCGGCGTTGTTCCCGAGATAGCGTCCCGAAAGCATCTGGAGTCAATTGCTCCTGTGATCAGCCAGGCGCTCCGGGAGGCCGGAGTCGGCATGGGAGATCTTGAAGGGGTCGCGGTTACCCGTGGTCCAGGGCTGTCCGGGGCGCTGCTGGTCGGTTTTTCGGCAGCCAAAGCGATTGCTTTCGCGCGGAAAATTCCGTTTGTCGGGGTGCACCACATAGAAGGGCATCTGTTCGCGCCCTTTCTGGAGCGGGCGGTGGAGTTTCCGTTCCTGGCGCTGGTCGTGTCCGGCGGTCACACCCATCTGTATCATGTCGAAGGTTTCGGTATATACACGACCCTCGGCAGGACTATCGATGATGCTGCCGGCGAGGCCTATGACAAATGCGCCAAAATTATGGGGATGCCGTATCCCGGCGGGGCACTGATTGACAAGATGGCCCGGACCGGCGACCCTGGTGCGATTCGTTTGCCGCGCCCCCTGCTTCGCGATGGTACCCTCAACTTCAGCTTCAGCGGCTTGAAGACGGCGGTAATGCAGCACAATATGAAGAATCCTGTTTCCATTCCGGGTCAGGATGCAGATGACCTCTGTGCTTCTTTCCAGGAGGCTGTCTGCCATGTCCTCGCGGCAAAAACCGAGGCCGCCATCCGGCAGAGCGGTGCCGCCCGTCTGGTAGTCGCGGGGGGAGTCGCCTGCAACAGCGGTTTGCGCCTTCGGATGGGCACACTCTGCGAAAAGCTGGGAGTTGAACTATCGATACCGTCCCCTACACTGTGCGGCGACAATGCCGCCATGCTGGCGGTTCCCGGTGACTATTATCTTTCGCACGGTCTTGTTTCTCCCCAGACGCTGGATGTCACCGCCACCTGGAATATGGACAGCATAAAGGAATCATTGCTATGAGTGCAACCCGCCGCCCGCTGAAATCACTTGGACAGAATTTTCTGGTAGACGGGAATATCATCGACAGAATCATCCAGGCCGCCGATATCCGGCCTGATCAGCCCGTGCTCGAAATCGGACCGGGGCGGGGTGCTCTGACAGGACATCTTGCCGAGCGAGCCGAACGACTCGTACTGATAGAGTTTGACCATGCACTGGCGGCATGGCACCAGGATCAGCTTAAAGATAATCAGCGTGTTACGGTCATCGACGGCGATGTGCTGAAAGTCGATCTTGAGGCGCTGCTCTCGGAAACTCAGCAAAAATGGAATGTGGTCGCCAACCTTCCCTATAACATTTCTACCGAGGTGCTGTTCCGTCTGTACGGAGTTCACAGCAGGCTGGCCCGCATGACCCTGATGCTGCAAAAGGAGGTTGGCGACCGTCTGGCCGCGCCCCCCGATTGCTCCGCGTACGGTGTGACCACCGTGCTGCTCGGTCTCTGGTTCGATATCAGCCGGGCTTTCGTGGTGCACCCCGGCTCTTTTCACCCAAGCCCGAAAGTCGATTCGGCCGTTCTTAACTTCATCCCCCGCTCTGAAGCGCGGGCCGACGTCGGCGATGAGGAGGTGTTCAGGAGCGTCGTGAAGAGCGCCTTTTCGATGCGGCGCAAGACTTTGATCAACTGCCTCAAATCCGCCGAATTCGCCAAACAGGTCGATTGCGTGGCGCTGCTGGAGGCGTGTGCAATTGACGGCCGCAGAAGAGGGGAAACGCTGTCTCTGGAAGAGTTTGCCATGCTGTCGCGACGGGTGACTGAGGTGTTGGCTTCAAAGACTAATGCTGGAGTTTAAGCTGATGAATAAAGCCCCTCTGATTACCGCTGTACAGGTTACTGACGCCCTGCATCTGGTTATTACCTGGAGTACAGGGGAAACTCTTGATTGTGATCTTGCCACTACGATCAGCCGTCATGCTGCTTTTGCTCCGTTAGCCGATCCTGCCCTGTTTTCCCAAATTGCGGTTGAAGAATGGGGACACGGCCTCGACTGGCCGGGTGGTCTTGATATGGGAGCTGCCCGACTGTATCAACTCTGTCGGGAGGTTATTAAAATGGCGGCGTGATGCGCGCTCAATTGCTGATTTAGGCAGTTGAGCGTTTTTTTTGAGGTGATCAAGAGAACGTATGAAGTTAAGCCGATGACGGGAAAATAACACATTATTGACAATGCAGTATTGCTATGGCATAAAAAGCCATAATGCTTTTGAGGTGATAATGTGGGAAACGCGCAACCGGTCTTGAGCTATCGGCGTGATTTGCCGAATGGCGATGTTATACAGGTGGTGGTCTGGTTATTGTCGGAGCCACTGCCGGGATCATCGCATCCTTACAAATACCGGTTGCACTATAAGAATGCCAATGGAAGCGATTACATACGCTATGACAACGAGCGGGGCAAGGGAGACCATCGGCATATCAGCGGTACGCAAGAGCCGTACCGTTTTGAGTCGGTAAAGAAGCTGGCGCAGGATTTCTACGCGGCCATTAAGCAAACCCGCACGACAGGAGGTATCGAATGAATAGAGATTTCAAGGTGAAAATTGAGAGTGAAGAAGAGTTTTTTGCCGACCTCATTGTGCAGGCCGAAAAAATAGATCAGGGAATTATTCCAGAAAATACCGTAGAACGGGTGTCCTTTCCCGATCTGGAAACATTCTACCGCTACTGCACTCCCAAGCGCCTCCAACTCTTGCAGGAGCTTCACAAGGTAGGTTGCATCAGTATCAACGCCCTTGCCAAACACTTGCACCGGCATTACAAAAACGTTTTTCAGGATGTAAAAACTCTGGAGACGGCCGGATTGGTTGAAAAGACAGATAAAGGACAATATTGTGTGCCGTGGGATGAGTTCACCGCAACAGTGCGTCTGGTGTCATAACACGTCGCATAATTAAAAAATGTATAGTGTTTTTTCATGTTCACCGACTGATATCCAAAATGAGCAGTTGACCGGTTTCCGGTGATCTACGAGTTATGCTAGAAAGGAGATGGCAATGAGCCGATTCAACAAGATTTCCATCATCGTTGCAGTCAGCACAGTTGCAGTTTTAAGTTCTTTAATTATTACATTTGCAGCAGACATCAGACCTCACGTCGGTGGCTCATTTAAGGCTATAGTTATAGAAGGTGAAATTGTTCGAGGTGATTTTGAGTTATTCGAGCACATCGTCAAGGAAAACCAGGGGCAACTAAGTAGCGTTATTATATATTCTCCTGGGGGCGATTTTTTCGAGGCAATGAAGATAGGCAGGGCTATAAGAGCCTTAGAGTTGGGCACGTTAGCTCCTCCTCGCAATACTGATGGTCGTCCTTTATGCGAAGCCGATAGATCTGACGTTGTACCGATACCCAAAAGCCCTGATAACTGCACCTGCGCCAGTGCCGGTTTTATGATCTATTTGGGTGGCACAAGCCGGGGAGGAAAATACTTGGCAGCACATCGCCCATATTTTGGAAAAGGTGTATTTGAAAAACTGTTGGGGGTCGAAGCCAAGAAGGCTTTTGAAATGCTTCAACAGAGTGCTACGGAATATATGCAAGAAATGGGAGTTCCCAAGCACCTACAGGATGAAATACTCGCAACACCGTCTGATCGTGCACTGTTATTCGATGAGAAGACTATTGCTACCTACTTCAGTGTAGATCAACCTTATCTACATGAATGGAGCATTAATAAGTGTGTTCGCCCCACAGCTCAAGAAAAGGCACAATACAATGAATATATGACTCGAATCATGAGAGCCAAGGAGCGGACTGATCAGCTACTTTCAAGTGAAGAATTGGAAGATATGAAGCGTTATCAGAAAAAAGACGCGGCAATGCTTAAATGCTCAGTCGATTTAGGTAAAAAAAGGCTTGCTGAAGCCTACACAAAATATTTTGGGATGATGCCATCAGATATAACTAGCCGAGGACTCGTTAAGCAATGAAAATTGACGAAGAATATAAGAAAAAAGTGGCTTCTGCAAAACTGCTCCATGAAAAAGCCAGATATCTGCGGGGCAGATTCTTGAATTATGTAGCCGTGATAGAGCATGATATTGCAGTGATTCTTACGAAATATTTTTGTACAGAAGATGAAGAGAAAAGAGCTTTATTTTTTACGAAGATTGCAGAGAACCTATCGTTGCAAAGAAAAAAGGAAATTCTGATTGAGATCGTTAGGAATGACTACCCGAGGTATTGGGAAGAGCACAAGCAATTTCTAAATGATTTGAAAAGCATCCAAGAATTAAGAAATAAGCTTGCACATTCCATTTTAGATGTCTCTGATGAGGCCTTAGCGCGACCTCTTGAAGAAGGTGTTGGCTTTATTCAATGGAAAAAAGGTGAACCAATTACTGAAGCTGAGTTTGAAGATTGGGAGATGAGATCGAACATGCTGAGTTCGACTTTGGCTGAAATCAAGCGATTGCTGCCATTTAAGGAAACACCTATCGCCTAACAATCGGCGTCAGACGGTCGCGGAAAGGGCCTCGCGCCGCTGCGCCTCAGCCCCGTTACCGCCACACCAGGAGTCCCATGGCCCTTTTTCCACTGTCCGGGCAAATTATCGGTTCGGTCCAGTCAACATCCACCATCCTTTCCGTGCTGAAGCTCTTTCTTATTCCGGTCGGGGGCGGAATCCCTGCCGGTGTCTTGCTCGCTCAGGCCAAAGGCCTGGCCTGGCCCATCACTACTGGCCTCTACCTGGTTTCCGACATGGTCCTGGCCATTGCCTTTGAACCGATCCTTCGGCTTATCTCGGCGATGGTAGGAAAAATCCGGTTTCTATCCCGATTCAGCGTCGCTTTGAAAGCTGTAACGGCTCGCAGCGTGGCGCACATCGGCGGCACCGGCACTGGTCCCCTTGCGCTCGTCATGGTTGCCTTCGGCGTGGATCCGATGACAGGGCGCGCCACGGCGCTCGCCGCGGGGCACGGATTCCTTGCCGGCTGGGCCATTGCCATCATTGGTGACATGCTTTATTTCGCCGTTATCGCGATCACGACCTTGTGCCTTAACTCGTACTTTAAAGACCCCAACACGACAATGCTGATCATCCTTGGCGCGATGTTCGTAGTGCCACTGCTGGTACGCTATTTTAGATCCATACGAATGCCTCAAAAAGAGTGCTAGACCATGCATTAGGCCAATCAATGGATACGATAACAAATTTTATCGTTGTTTAATTTGACAACACTTCCCTCCGTTGTTACAATCTCCAACATGGACGCAAGCTTATTGCTCAATGAGCGACATGCAATATCCGAAACAGCCTTTGTTGAACTGGTTGTGTGGCGTCTTCCCATGCCGCTTCCGGAGAATTGCCATAGCTTCAAATATCGGCTTGCACTTGTAGTGAACGGTTCTTGCGTGCTGCGTTACGACAATGAATCCGGCAAGGGTGATCATAAACATCTCGGCCGGGATGAGAATCCCTACGCTTTCACTACACCGAAGGCCTTGCTGATCGACTTCTGGAACGACGTAGATACATGGAGGTATTGACATGCGTATCGTGACATTGGAAGTTTCTTCCCGGGAAGCCGCAAACAGAAGATTTTTACGGGCATTCGAGGGTGAGCCGCAGGGGGACATCATCAGCTTTGAATCGCCCTCGCTGTTGTTCAAGGTGCTCTCCGGCAAACGCTGGGAAGTACTGAATCTCATGACCGGTTCAGGGCCGATGACCATACGTGAACTGGCCCGCCGTCTGGGAAGGGACGTAAAGGCGGTACATGGCGATGTGCGTGCCCTGCTGAATGCCGGAATACTGCAAAAAACCGAGAGTGGTCAAATCGTGTTCCCGTTTGAAGCACTTCATGTAGATTTCATGCTGAAAGAAGCGGCCTGAGTTTCCGAATATCGAGCGGCATCCGAAAAGGACTGACGTATAATGAACGATGTGATTGCATACGGTACAATTCTGCTCCTCCTGGCCTGTCTGGGGCTCCTCGGCGCCCTGCTCATGAGAGGGAGGCGCGGAGCGGGTGAAGCTGCCGATGTGCAGAATAAGATGGAGGGTATTGAAAAACTGCTGAAGCAGCATGAACGGGTTCTGCAGGAGGAGTTTGCGCGCAGTCGGGCGGAAACTCACGCCGATTCCCGCCGCATGCGGGAAGAAATGACCGGCGGCATAATCGTCCTGGGTGATTCATTGTCGAAGCGGATGAGCGACATTGCCGGCCTGCAGAAAAACCAGCTGGAACTGTTTGCCGCCCAATTGAAGGAGCTTACGTCGAGCAACGAAGGACGGCTTGACAAGTTGCGTGAAGGGGTCGATGCCCGTTTACGGCTGATTCAGGAAGATAATGCCAGTAAACTGGAGCAGATGCGGGCTACCGTTGACGAAAAGCTGCATGATACCCTTGAAAAGCGTCTCGGAGAATCATTCAAACTGGTCAGCGAGCGTCTCGAACTCGTGCAGCGCGGCCTGGGTGAAATGCAGACTCTTGCCAACGGTGTAGGGGATCTGAAAAAGGTGCTGACGAACGTCAAGACGCGCGGCACCTTTGGTGAAATTCAACTGGGGAGCCTGCTGGAGCAGATCCTGGCTCCCGGGCAGTATGAGTCAAACGTTGAAACCAGGCACGGGAGCGGCCAACGGGTTGAATTTGCTCTGAAGCTGCCGGGGCGCGATGGTACGGCGGAGGGGATGGTCTGGCTCCCTCTCGATGCGAAATTCCCCCAGGAGGATTATCTGCGGCTGGTGGAGGCTTTAGAAACCGCCGATGTTACGGCTGCGGCCGAATCCAGAAAACAGCTCGATCGCTCCGTGCGGGAGATGGCAAAAACTATTCGTGACAAATATCTTGACCCGCCTCATACAACAGATTTCGGGGTCATGTTTCTGCCGACCGAGGGTCTGTATGCCGAAGTGCTGCGGCTGCCGGGCCTGTTTGAAGCCCTGCAGCGCGATTTCAAGGTTATGGTAGCCGGCCCGACAACTCTGGCAGCGCTGCTGAACAGCCTGCAGATGGGCTTCAGAACGCTTGCCATCGAAAAACGTTCCGCCGAAGTTTGGAACCTGCTGGGAGCTGTGCGGACTGAATTCTCCAAGTTCGGCGCTATCCTGGAAAAAACGCGTAAAAAACTGGTGGAAGCGGGAAATCATATCGATCTGGCCGCTACCCGTACCAGGGTCATCGAACGTAAATTGCGCGATGTGCAGGATGTCCCGCATCAGGTATCAGCCGCTCTTGAGGAAGATGTTTTCGAGTGTGAAGAGCTCTCCGGGACTTCAGATGTGAACGGGGAAGTGGGGACAGCGCCGTGATACTGGAAATAAACCCCGATTATCCGCAGCCGCACCAGGTTTCCAGGGTCGTGGACAGCCTCAAAAACGGCGGGGTAATAGCGTATCCGACCGATACCACCTACGGGATCGGTTGTTCGATCTTCTGTAAAAAAAGTATTGAACGGATCTATCAGATGAAACAGCGCGATCGTCGCAAGCCGTTCTCGGTTATCTGCTCATCGCTGTCGGAAATATCGCGGTATGCCAGGGTCAGCAACTCCGCTTTCAAGATCATAAAACGCCATCTTCCGGGACCATACACATTTGTCTTTGAAGCGACACGTGAAGTACCTGATCTGCTCCTTACCCGTCAGAAAACGGTCGGGATCCGGATTCCAGACAACAGAATCTGCTGTGATCTCGTCGCTGCGCTCGGTAACCCGATTATCACCACCAGCGCCAATCTTTCCGGTGAAGAACCGGAGGGGGACCCGCACGCAATCGCCGAAACATTCGGAAGCCAGCTCGACTTTGTCATTGACGGCGGTATTCTGGCAACCGATGTCAGTTCTGTCGTAAGCCTGATCGGTGCGTCCCCGGAGGTTCTGCGGGTCGGGCTTGGAGATGTTTCATGGTGTGTCGGTCAGGGAGGGTAGGCTTTGCGTAAACGAACCGTCAGAAATGGAATGCGCCTGGTCATGGCGGCCCTGGTCCTGATTGTTATGGCCAGTTTTTATAATGTACAGCTCTCCGATCTGTTCTCGTTGTCACCTGCCGCAGAGAGCAGAATCTATCGTCTCGGAATGTTCTGGGCGGCAGCGATCGGCGGCTATGGCGTTGTGGTGGCGGCTTTCGGACTGGCGCTTTCACCACTCAAAGACGATGCCAGAATTCGTCTCATGCCGATATTTCTCGGTATTTCCGCCATGATATATATCTTCTTCTACCTGCTCTCCTCTTCGGTCCAGGCTCCCCAGAGAGATGAACAGCGGCGGGTGCGCCCGGGAGAGACCATCACCATTTAACAAATGTCCGGTACGTGAATGAAGTGAGGCTGATCATGAAGAATCCTGAAATTCCCGACCTGTTACATACCGAGACCCCTGAGGCGTGGCGCGGCCTGAAGGGGCGTCTCTTTTATATTCTCCAGTCAATCTATTCGGTTTCAACCAGTTTTACGGCCCACAAGGGGCCGTTGCGCGCCGCTGCGCTCACCTATACCACGGTCCTCTCGCTGGTCCCGTTTCTGGCGATCGCGTTTTCAGTACTCAAAGGGCTCGGGGCGCAAAATGCGCTCGAACCCCTGCTGCAGCAGGTTGCCGGCGATTCCGAGGAAACTATCTCCCGTATTATCGCCTATGTAAATAATACCAATATGAAGTCAATGGGGGCGATCGGTCTAGTGATGCTGATCGTGACGGTAATCTCGCTGATGGGAAGCATCGAGGAGGCATTCAACGCCGTCTGGGGAGTGCGTGAGACCCGTTCGATCCAGAGGCGCTTCAGTGATTACCTGAGTGTCGTCATAGTAGGGCCCATCCTGTTGCTCGCAGCGACCAGCATGACCTCTTCCCTGCAGAGTCAATGGCTGCTGCAGTGGTTAATCCATAATACCTATCTTGGCGATGCGATCCTGCTGCTGTTTCGGTTTCTGCCGTATCTGAGCGTCTGGATTGCCATGGTCTTTCTGTACATTTTCATACCCAATACCCGGATTCGTTTTGCATCTGCCGTAACGGGAGGGGTTATAGCCGGTACCGCCTGGGAACTGGCGCAGTGGGGCTACTTTCACTTTCAGGTCGGAGTCGCCAACTACAACGCCATTTATGGTACTCTGGCGGCAGTTCCCGTTTTTCTCGTCTGGATCTTTACCAGCTGGCTGATAGTGCTTTTCGGTCTCGAGATCGTGTTTGCCCATCAACATCGCGGCCATGGTCTGCCCGGAAGCGGCTCATTCAGTCTGACTGCAACGGCCCGCGAAGAACTGGCCGTGGCGCTGCTGGTGCAGGTGGGTCTCCATTTTCAAACAGGCGGCGTTCCGCCGACCTCCCAGTATCTGGCTGACCAGCTGAATGTACCGCTTTTACCGCTTGAGACCGTTTTCGATGATCTGGAACGGCTGGAATATCTGGTCGCGGCGGCGGGAAGCGAATCAGGGTGGCTGCCGGCGCGTGACCCGTCAGAGGTTCGGGTTAGTGAGGTTATCGGGGCGTTGCGCGGTGTTTCTTCTCTGCGGGCGACAACACCGTCCCTTCGGCTCGCCGGGGAGGTCATACGGCAGGGGTGGGATGGCAGCCTGGCCCGTCTTGAAGGGGTTACGGTACGCGACCTGCTGCAGAAGGCGGCGACGTGAGAGTGGTGGAGTTGTCTGCCTGGTTTGTGCTGTTCTGACTTTTGTCCGTGTTTCTTCGAATACCGGTAGCATTTTTGTGATAACGGGGGCGTACTAATGGAGGAAAATTTTCTGGGCGCCATGTCGGGAGAATGGCTTGATACCCTCTATCTCCAGTGGCGGCACTCGGCCGATTCCGTGCCGGAGGAGTGGCGGCTCTTCTTCTCCGGTTTCGAGCTGGGGTCGGATAATACAACGCCCGGCGATCACGGGTTTGACGAGAAGGAGGCGCTGAAACTGTCGGGCGTCCAGTCTCTCATCTATCGCTACCGCTCTATAGGCCATCTCCTGGCCTGTACCGATCCGCTCTCTCCCTGCCTGCTTTTCCATCCCCTGCTCGAACTGGCCAATTTCGGACTTGATCAAAACGATCTCGACACCATTTTTTCCTGCAGTCGATTTCTGAAGCCGCGCGCAACGCTCCGGGAGATAGTGGAGACGCTGCATGACACCTATTGCCGGGAAATCGGCGTTGAATTCATGCATATCCAGGAACCGGATGAACGGCAGTGGCTGATCGACCGGATGGAGCCGTGCCGGAACCATCCCGCTTTTTCGGTGACAGAAAAACTGCATATATTGGAAACACTCCATCAAGCCGCCTTTTTCGAGCTGTTTTTGCATCGCAGGTTCGTGGGTCAGAAGCGTTTCTCTCTCGAAGGGAGCGAAATACTGATTCCGGTTTTGGACCGTATGGTCCGCAGTTGTCCGGAGGCCGGCATCAGCGATGTCGTAATGGGGATGTCGCACCGCGGCAGGTTGAACGTGCTGGTGCATATTCTGCGCAAGCCGTATGAAACCCTTTTTGCGGAGTTTAAGGACAGCGATACCTTAGGTTTTATGGGCGACGGAGATGTGAAATATCACAAGGGACATTCGTGTGATATTGACCTTGACGGCCGCCGGGTACATGTGACGATTGCCGCAAATCCGAGTCACCTTGAGGCGGTGAATGCCGTGGTCGAGGGGAAATGCCGCGCCAGGCAGGATCGTTATGGTGCCGATGGCGCCGGGCGGGTGCTGCCGGTCCTGATTCATGGCGATGCCGCTTTCGCAGGGCAGGGGAGCGTCATGGAGGTCCTGAACATGTCGCAACTGGAGGGGTATGGCTCCGGAGGGACGATCCATGTAGTGCTTAACAATCAGATCGGGTTCACGACTCTTCCCAAGGACGCCCGCTCAACCAG
>WNGR01004445.1_pt1 | contig 40337 bp, 38 predicted proteins | sample 5407581 | NCBI WGS metagenome assembly WNGR01 (sample SAMN13153383, study PRJNA577476) | soil metagenome | isolation source: 80 cm soil or saprolite under Garry oak tree replicate 2 | place: USA:California | collected 2016-06-15 | reverse complement strand
GCCACCAGCGAGAGGATCGTCGCGCGGCGCCCCTCCTCGCTCGCCAGCAAGCTGGCGCGGGCCGATTCGGTCTGTCTGCGCACGCGCCCGAACAGGTCGAGCTCCCACGCCACCATCAGCGGCGCCTGGAACTCGTTGAATACCGGGCTCACGCCGGCCGGCAGAGGCGTCGGGCCGGCTTGCGATGCACGTTGGCGCGACGCATCGAAGCCCGCGTTGACCTGCGGAAACAGCGCGGAGCGCGTTGTCACGAACTGGCCGAGAAACTGATCGACGCGCGCGGCAGCGATCTTCACATCCTTGTTGTCGGCGAGCGCGGCCAGGATCAGATCGTTCAGGACGGGGTCGCCAAACTGTTCCCACCACGGTGCGTTGACCGCATCCACCGCCTCCGCGGTGTCGAAGCGATAGGTCGCGGGTGTCGCCACGTTGGGGCGCACATAATCCGGGCCGAATAAACAGCCGCTGAGTCCGCTCGCTACGATCACGAGCAGCAACGCCGGCAAGACACGCAGCGGATAGGCGGAGCCTCGCATGTCAGTCGCCCTCGCGTTGCGCGGACGGCGTGGTCGCGGGACCGCCTGAGCCGGGCGGCGTGGCGGCAACCGGGCCCTCCGCCGCGGGTCCGCCACTCGCGCCCGGTGTCTTCTTGGTGCCGCTCTTTTCAGACATCGTCTCGAGCACGTAGAAGAACATCGGAATGAAGAATACGGCGATCACCGTCGCGCCGAGCATGCCGCCGATCACGCCGGTACCGATCGAATGCCGGCTGTTGGCCGACGCGCCGAGCGCGACAGCGAGCGGCACGCAACCCAGAATGAACGCGAGCGATGTCATCACGATCGGCCGCAGCCGTTCGGTTGCCGCCGTGACCGCCGCGTTGTACACCGACTCGCCCGACTCGCGATTGAGTACCGCAAACTCGAAGATCAGAATCGCGTTCTTGGCGGCGAGCGCGACCAGCATCGTCAGACCGATCTGGAAATACACGTCGTTTTCGAGGCCGCGCAACAGGATCGCCAGCAACGCGCCGAACAGCGCGAACGGCACGGCCATCAACACACCGAACGGCAAGCTCCACTTCTCGTATTGCGCCGCGAGAATCAGGAAGACCATCACCAGACCGAACACGAAAACCAGTCCCGACGTACCGCCCGATTGCCGCGCTTCGTAAGCCTCGCCGCTCCAGCCGATGCCGTAGCCTGACGGCATGACCGTCTCCGCCACTTCCTCGAGCGCGCTGATGACTTGCCCCGAGCTGTAGCCCGGGGCGCCGTTGGCCGTGATCTTCACCGCAGGAAAGTTGTTGAAGCGCGTCACCAGGTCCGGACCGGTCACGTACTTCGAACTCACGACCGCCTTGAGCGGCACCATGCTGTTCGTCTTGCTGCGCACGTAGAGCTGGTTCAGATCCTGCGGCGTCAGACGGTACGAAGGCTCGGCCTGCAAAATGACCTGCCAGAGCCGGCTCGAACGGTTGAACTGCGAAACGTACAGCGAGCCGAACATCGTCTGCATCGCGCTGTACACCTCCTCGATCGGCACGCCGAGCGTCTCTGTCTTGTCGCGGTCCACGTCGACCAGCAGCTGTTGAGCCGCGGCATTGAACGTGGAGGTTACGCGCGCCAGTTCGGGCCGTTTTTTCGCCTTCGCGACAAAGTCGTCCACGACTCCGGCAAGCTGCGAGGTGGTCGCGTCGCCCTTGCTCTGAATCCACATTTCGGTGCCGCCCGTCGTGCCAAGACCGGGAATGGACGGCGGATTGACCGGCAGGATGATCCCTTCCTTGACTTGCGAAAGATGCTCGTAGGCGTCGATCAGCACGGCGCGAGCGTTTTGCGTTTTGATGTTGGCAAACTCGTAGCGCTCATCGAAACTCTTGAAGCCGATGAAGAACGCGCCTGCATTGTTCTTGTTCTGGCTGTCGAGCAAGCTGTAGCCGTCGACGATCGTCACGCTGCTCACCGCCGGCTGTTTCATGAAGTATTCGGTGACGTGCCGGGACACGTCGCCGGTTCGGTCGAGGCTCGCCGCGTCCGGCATGATGACCGCGCCGAGCAGATAGCCCTGGTCTTCGGGCGGCAGGAACGAAGTCGGAATCGAGCGCATCATCACCACCGCCAGCGCGATCATGCCGACGAACAGCAACAACGCGACCACGAATCGCTTGATCACCAGTTTGACGGCGGAGGTGTAGTGATCCGTCATCTTCGCGAAGCCGTTGTCGAACCAGCGGAAGAAGCCGCGCTTTTCGTGGTGCCCCGGCTTGAGCAGCAACGCGGCCAGCGCCGGAGAAAGCGTCAACGCAACCAGCCCGGAGAACACCACCGAAATCGCGATGGTGATCGCGAACTGCTTGTACAACTGGCCCGTGATACCGCCCAGAAACGCAACCGGCACGAACACCGCGCACAGCACGAGCACGATCGCCACCACCGGGCCGGCCACTTCATCCATCGCACGCTTGGCGGCCTCTTTCGGGCTCAGCTTGTGCACGTTCATATTCCGTTCGACGTTCTCGATCACGACGATCGCATCGTCCACCACGATGCCGATCGCGAGGACCATGCCGAACAGCGTCAGCATATTGATCGAGAAGCCGAGCGCGAGCATTCCCATGAAGGTGCCCATGATCGACACCGGCACCGCCAGCACGGGAATCAGCGTCGCGCGCAGGCTTTGCAGGAACACGAACACCACGATCACCACGAGCACGAGCGCTTCGAAGAACGTGTGCACGACGTCTGAAATGGATGCCCGCGTGAACTCCGTCGTGTCCATCGCGATGCTGTATTCGAGGCCTTCCGGGAAGGTCTTTTTCATCTCCGCGAGCGTTGTGCGAACCTGCTTCGACACATCGAGCGCATTTGCGCCCGGCTGCTGATACACGGCAATGACGGTAGCCGGCTTGCCCTGAAAGCGGCTGCGGATCGAATAGTCTTTCTGTCCCAGCGCCGCGCGGCCGACGTCCTTCAACCGCACGATGGCGGCGTCGCCATTGGCCGCGCGGATGATGATGTTGTCGAACTCCGAGGGCTCGCTCAGCCGGCCAGTGGTGGTGACCGCGAACGACTGCTCGACGGGCGCGCCGGTTGGCGATTGGCCGAGACGGCCTACCGCGAATTGCTGGTTCTGATTGGCGACCGCCTTCTGCACGTCCCCCGCCGTAATGCCCAGTTGTGCCATGCGGTCCGGCTTCAGCCAGATTCGCATCGCGTAGTCAGGCGTGCCGAAAATGCTGGACTGGTTGGCGCCCGAGATGCGCTTGAGCGCATCGAGCACGTAGATGTTGGCGTAGTTGGCAATGTAGGTCGCGTCGTACCGGTCGGATGGCGAATAGATCGCGATCACCATCATGAATGCCGACGACTTCTTCTGCACCTGAATGCCTTGCGACTGCACCGAGGAAGGCAGTTGCGGCAAGGCGAGATTCACGCGGTTCTGTACGTCCACCTGCGCGAGTTCGGGGTTGGTGCCGATCTGGAAGAACGCGTTAACGGTCAGATTGCCCGTCGATGAACTCGACGAGTTCATATAGATCATGTTGTCCGCGCCGTTCACCTGCTGCTCGATCGGTGCGGCCACGTTGTTGGCCACCACGTCCGCGCTCGCGCCCGGATAGTTGGCGGAAATCGTGATCTGAGGCGGTGTGATGTCGGGATACTGCGAGATCGGCAGGTTGAACATCGCGACGGCGCCGCCGAGCGTGATCACAATCGAAATCACCGACGCAAAGATCGGCCGGTCGATGCAGTAACGGGAGATGTTCATGTCGCGGCACCCTCACTGCGTTGCGGTCGTGGCAGTCGTCGCGGAGGAGTGCTCCTTCGAACCGGTCCCCCCGCCCGCGGGCACGTCGAGCGCGGCATGGGCGGCCGGCGCCGCGACGATTTTCAGCGGCACGTCGGCCGCCACGCGAATCGCGCCGTCCACCACCACGCGCTCACCAGGCTTCAAGCCCTGGGTGATGAACCAGTCGTCGCCATGCCATTCGCCGACTTCCACTACGCGCTGGTGTGCCTTCGAGTCACCGTCGACAACCCACACGAAATGGCTTTTCGCGCCCTGTAAAACCGCGCGTTGCGGCACGAGGATCGCATTGGGCCGCGAGGCACCGGACACGCGTGCCCGGACGAATTGCCCAGGACGCAAGCCGCCTTGCGGATTCGCAAACGACGCGCGCACCAGAAACGTTCCGGTCTCGGTGCTGAAAGCAGGATTGGTGAAGCTGATACGGCCGCGGTTCGGAAACTCGGTGCCGTCCGCCATGACCAGTGTGACTTCGAAATCACTATTGGCCGGAAAGCGCAAATGGCCGTTGGCAACTTCTTCGCGATACTTCAACATCTCGTTTTCCGAAATACTGAAGTTCACCCACATCGGGTCGAGTTGATAAACATAGGTCAGAAGCCCGGAGGCCGAGGCGGTCACGAAGCTGCCGTCCTGTTGCCGGGCAAAGCTCGACAAGCCCGTGAGCGGCGACTTGATCGTCGTATAGCTGAGGTTCAACTGCGCCGTCTGCACCTGACCCAGCGCGGCGATCACGGCGGCTTGAGCCTGCTTTTCGTTGCCGTTTGCGTCGTCGAGATCTCGCTGGCTCAACGCGTTTTGCGCGGCGAGCGGAATCACGCGCGCGAGATTCGCCTTTGCGACGGTGAGACGCGCCTGCTGCTGCGCGAGTTGCCCTTTCGCGGTTTGCAGCGCGGCGTCGAAAGGCTTGGGGTCCATCAGAATCAGTGTCTGCCCGGCGTGAACCATTTGCCCTTCGGTATAGAGCCGTTTGTCGAGAAAGCCGTCTACGCGTGCGCGAATCTCGACTTCGCGAGAACTCTGCGTTTGCGCGGTGAATTCGAAATCGACGGGCGTGTCGCTCTGCGTAACCGCTGTCACGGTGACTTCCGTCACACCGGCTGTCGGCACGGTTGGCGCCTTGTGGCATGCCGCCATGCACAAGGCGAGCGCCGCGAACGTGAGAAGACCACGCACGCTCGCCGAAGCGTTGTTGTGCCGCGGCGCCATGCATGGCGAGGACTTTATGCTGCATTCGGCTTTCATGAATTCACCGCTGCGCGCGCGAGACGTATGCCGTTCCTGTTCATGGATGCCTCCGTCCTGCTCCTCGTGAGGTTTACTGGACCGTGTAGCCGCGCCCCGTCATGCACGCGGCAACCGCGCGGTTGTAGGTACTCAATGCCTGTGAGGTCTGCTGCTGGTTCGCCTGGGTTTGCGCGGCGGCGCTCTGTTGCTTGCGCCGCTGGCGTGCGCCGCCAGCCACCGTGCCCGTCACCGCCCCAACGGCGGCGCCCTTGCCCGCATCGCCGGCCACTGCGCCGACTGCCGCCCCTAGCGCCGCTCCACCCGCCGCGCCCCTTAGGCGTTCGCCTTGCGGCGGCGGTGCGCCGGGCTGCGTCGCACCTTGTTGTGCGAGTGCCACCGGATCGACACCGGTTGATTGCTTCGCCCATAACTGGCACTCAGCGGTGTCGGTTTGCTGGCGACTGGCGCTTTGGCCCTTGGCGGGATAGATAATGGGCTGTTGTGCCGACGCGTTGGCAGTCAGCGTCAATACAAGCACACCCGTCAACCGCCACATGATCGGTAGCATGGTCACCTTCCATTCGATTGCCATCCCGGCGAGCCGCGCACGCACAAGCGGCGGCCGTTTTCGGTTGAATCAATTATTGGATTTCGCGTCGTTCGATGGCAATTGGCCTTTGGTCCCATAGCGCGAGCATGCGGCGCGCAACCCCACACGATCGATTCAGACGGGCGGCACGACGTCCAGCGCGGCGCGCACGGTCTTGACGAACAACTCGTCGTTGAACGGCTTGCGCAGCCAGGCAACCGCGCCTGCCGCGAGCGCGTGCTCGCGCACACCAATCTCGTCGTGCGCGGTGATGAAGATGACGGGCATGCCGGAGCCGGACAAACGCCGCTGGACCTCGAGTCCATTGATGCCAGGCATCTGTACATCGAGGATGACGCAGTCCGGGCGATACCACGGCATCGACGTGAGCGCGTCGAGAAACGCGTCGCCGCTTGGGAACGTTTCGGCGGCAATGCCGATAGACCGCAGCAATCGCCTGATTGCGCGGCTCACCGATTCATCATCATCGACCACGACAACGAATGGTTTCAGGTTTCCCATTGAGAGTAGTCCGGTGTCCTGGAACGCGCGGATAAACGCAGTCCCCCAGACGACAGCCTATGAGGCGCAGGGATTCGCGGATAGTGGACCTTGGTCCCGCTTGCACGGCCGCGCGGACTGCGCTGCATACGGACGCCCCGTGACAGACGCTGCCACGGGTCGACTCGACAATGGGCAAGGCCCGCGTCAGTGCACAACCCGCGCTTCGACTGTGCCGTCGAATCCGAGTTTGTCCGCGACGCGCACGAGTTGCGCGAGCGAGGTCACTTCCATCTTCGCCATGACGCGCGCGCGATGCGCCTTGATCGTTTTTTCGACGGTGCCCAGTTCGCCGGCAACCTGTTTATTCAAGCGCCCCGTTACCACGAGCGCCATGACTTCGCGCTCGCGCGGCGTGAGCCTGTCCAGACGGCCGCGAATCACGTCCAGCTCGCAGCGCACAGCGCGCGTTTGCGCGACGCGCTCGAATGCCGCTTCGATCGCACCGAGCAAATCGGCGTCATTCACGGGTTTCGCGAGGAAATCGCTGGCGCCCGCTTTCATTGCACCCACCGTCATCGCGATATCGCCGTGCCCCGTGATGAAGATGATCGGCAGCAATGCCTTGAGTTCGCGCTGCAATTCCAGACCGTCAAGATCGGGCAGTTGCACATCCAGAACCAGACACGCAGGCGAAGTGACGTCGCGCAATCGCTCCAGAAACGCGTGAGCATTGTCGAAGGTCTCCACACGGTAGCCGGCGGAGTGGATCAGGCGCCCCAACGCGCGGCGCACTGAATCATCGTCATCGACGACGAAAACAAGGGAATCGGAATCAGTCATGGCCTCTTTCGCGACCTGCCCTATTGCGTTGCATCGCCCGTCGGCAATGCGACGTAAAAAGTCGCGCCTCGATCGCTGTTGTTTTCCGCCCAAAGACGCCCGTGGTGCATGTCGATAATGGAACGGCTGATCGACAATCCCAAACCAAGTCCCTGGGGTTTTGATGTAAAGAACGGCTTAAAGATCTTGTCAAACTTATCCGCGGTCAACCCGTGGCCTCTATCGCGCACGGCGATCAGCACCATGCCCTTATTGGTCGATGTCAGCGTTACGTCTACAACGCGCTCGGCGGTCGGAACCTCGTTCATCGCGTCGAACGCATTCAGCAGCAGGTTCAGCATGACCTGCTGCAGTTGAACCCTGTCGCCTTGCACGGGCGGCAACGTCGCGTCGACATCGAGCGTCACGCTCGTGCCGCGCACAATCGCATCGCTGCGCACGAGAATGACGGCATCGCGCATCACGCCGGCGAGATCCAGAGGCATGACATCCAGATCGCCCTTCTTGACGACCGCGCGTATGCGCCGGATCACCTCGCTCGCCCGATAATCGTCCTGAACGATGTCGTCGAGAATGTCGCGCAATTCGGCGAGATCGATCGGATCGGCCGTCATGAATCGTTGTGCGGCCTGCACGTTACTGAGAATCGCCGTAAGCGGCTGATTCAATTCGTGAGCCAGCGAGGACGCAAGTTGCCCGATCGTGGAGACTCGCGTGAGATGCAGGAGATCCTGACGCTGACGGCGCAACTCGTATCGATCGGTCTTGTCGATAATGGATGCGAGCGTGACGTTCTCACCGTCGAAGCGAAACGCATTCAATTCGACCTCTGCGCGAAACTCCGTGCCATCCTTGCGGCGCGCGCGGATGTCGTCCAACGGCAACCGCTCGCGCGATGGTCGCGCAGCAAACGGTTCGGCCCCGAGCGGCGCACTACTGGCCGAGTGCAGTTCACGAACGAGCAGTTCTACGGGCTTGCCGAGCAGCTCGTCGCGCTCATAGCCGAACAAGCTGTTTGCTCGAGGATTGACCATCACCATCTGACCACGCTCGTTGAGCATCAAAATTGCGAGCGGCAATAATGCGAGTGCGTCACGAAAATAGCGTTCGCCGATCAACTGTGCGGCAGTATCCGTGCCCGAATGCCGCGAATGCATGGTCTGTGCGCCGCTATCCAGGGTTTGTCTGCGTATCCGCCCCGGCAATGCGAGCGCGCGTATCCATTCGACAAACGGTCGCGCTGCGCGCGTCGCGTATTCACCGTGATCGGCCGAGCCGGAAATGTCGGAAACCACGCAATGAGATTCACTACGCAAATGATTCGGCCGGCGAACATTGATTGACGACTCATTCGAGGCGGCATTATCCGCCATTGCGACTTGCTTTTTATACGCCATACATTCACCCGTCATTGAGCATTGGAGACAATTCCCCGCGATAATTGGCGTTTTAAAACTAGCCAGTCCCAATGAACCCCGGTTCAACGCGTGTATCAGCAACCACAGAATAGCCGCGGCTTGCAAAACGACGATAGCTGAACGTGACGATGCTCATGACGACGACCCGCCTCTCAAGAGCCGGCACCGCAAGACAGGTTGCCGAAATTCGTGCTGTACGTCGACATGAGATATGCCGTCTGGATCAGACGGCTTCTTTTATTTCTGCTGCTCAAGAATCAGGCTGGCGGTCTCTCATCGCCTCATTAGGCAGCTAACGAATTGCAAAGACCACGCTCTGGATAAGACTGCGAATTGAATGAGCGAACCGGCAAGTATTGCAACGCGAAAGCTTATCGACAGGTAAATCCATCGTAGTACGCATGGAGCGACATGTAAACGAAAACGAGCCGTCCCTCGTGTACATTTTCGCGCCGGCCAACGAATGGGACTAAAGTCCAATTGTTCCCCTGGTTCATTGACGATAGCTTTGATCAACTAACAGTCTGTTCGCTTTCTGGAATGTGCGAACTGAAGCCCGGCCATTGCCCGGCACGACCTTATCCGATTGCGGGATGCTCATGGACAAGGCACGCGAGAAGGAACCCACTGGCGCAAACGCGAGTTGGGGAAAGTTCGAGCATACCGTCATGGTCCTGCAAGGCGGCGGTGCGCTCGGCGCCTATCAGGCCGGCATTTACGCCGGCCTCGCCGAAGCGGCGCTTGCGCCGGACTGGATTGCAGGCGTTTCGATCGGCGCGATCAATGCCGCATTGATCGCGGGAAATCCTTCCGAACGGCGTGTCGAACGCCTACGGGAATTCTGGGAGCGCGTGTCCGCGCATGCGCCGTTAGTGCCGCCACCGTCGCTCGATCCGATGCGACCGTTACTGAACTTCATGAGCGCCGCATCCAGTGTTGCGTTCGGCGTGCCTGGTTTTTTCTCACCGCGTATACCCGGACCGTTTGCGGCGCCGCGAGCAAGCATCGAAACGCTTAGCGTGTATGACACCCACCCTCTGAGGAAAACACTGAGAGAACTCGTCGACTTCGAGTTGATCAATCAAGGGAATGCCGTGCGTCTATCGCTCGGCGCGGTCAACGTGCATAGCGGTAACTCGATCTATTTCGACAACCTCAAGACAGAGATCGGTCCCGAGCACGTCATGGCGAGCGGTGCGTTGCCACCGGGTTTTCCAGCGGTGCAAATAGACGGGCAATGGTACTGGGACGGCGGCATCGCGTGTAACTCGCCGCTTTGGTATGTTCTCGACGAAGACTACCGGATGAGTGCGCTGATCTTGCAGGTGGACGTATTCAGCGGCGCCGGCGCATTGCCGACCAACCTGAGAGAAGTGCAGGAGCGCTGCAAGGACATTCAATACGCTAGCAAAACGCGCTTCAACACTACGCGCGTGAGCGAAATCGAAGCACTGCGCAACTCGCTGCGCCACGTGCTCGATAAGTTACCGCCCTCTTTCCAGTCAGACCCCGACGTGCAGAAACTCAGCGCGATCAGCACGCGAGGTCCGGTCGCCCTGGTCCATTTCATCAACCGGCACAATACACGTTCAGCGAACTTCAAGGACTACGAGTTCTCGCGCGCAACGGTCATGGAGCTGTGGGACTTCGGGTACAACGATGCGCGCAAGGCACTGTCCGATCCGCAATGGCGGGAAACGACCGATCTGGGCAATGGCATTCACGTCTACGACCTGACCAGTTAACTGACAAACTGGTGGACAGACAGGCACAGTCCGCGAAAACCTCGCCGCCATCGCTAGTTCGCATCCGCCAATGCGGCGCAGCGTCTAACGCCCAAGGATATCGAGCGCCGCTCGCATCGGCGCAAACGATACCCGGACGATGCCGCTCAGTGGCCCATTCATTTCCATGATCAGGAAGATCGCACCGGACGTGGACAGCGCGCACATCACGAGCACCGTCATCGTCGTACCGTTGCGAGGCGCGAAAAGGCCGAACGTGCCGAAGAGAATCGCGAGCCACGAGACCAGAATGACAAGCAGCGGCGTCGGAATCGATCCGGTTTGCTGCAATAAAGCGAGCCAGCGCGTGGCCAGTACGTCGTCGACGATTTGCAGCGCGTGCGCCTGCAAATTGCGCTGCGTATCGTTGCGCGGTGCCAATTGTTCCACCTGGCGCTGAAAATCTTCGCCGCGCGCAATCGCCTCCGGGCCGCTCAGTTTTGCTATCTGTGCGGGATCGCCTGACGACATCGCCGCAATCGAGGCACCGGTCGTACGTTTAAGCGCGCTGCGGATTTCAAGTGTCTCCGGGCCATAATGCGCTAGCACGCGATCCAGCCGAACGATCTGTGTGGCGCTATGCAGGAGTTCGTTATTCGTCGTGTCGAACGAGCTTTTCGCCGACGAGATCAGCAAGCCGAGGACCAGCGCGGCCATCGTGGCGACGAGGCCGGTCGCGAGTTTGACGACACCGATCGATTCATCGCTCAGGTGGTGTTCCGGCAGAATGAAGCGCAGATACGATCCGACCAACGCGCTGCCCACCACGCAAGCGAAAACGATCGATGCGTCGACAAGATGATTCACCCTCCATTCCTCCGCATTTCGTTGTGCACCTGGCGCTTCGACATCTTGCACGCCGCAGTGCGGCGTGCAATTGGACCAAAGTCCAACTGCCGCCACTACGAGGCGCGGCTGTGCGTCCTGACCGAACCGCCGTGAGTCACGGCGCCGCTCCGCGAAGCGTTATTGGACCAAGGTCCAATTGTCTTTACGTGTAGGCAACACCACTATTTATTTCAACCAAAACGAGTCGCAAAAGACCTCGATCACTCGATCCCTGTCTATTGAAAACGCGAACAATCCGGCGCGCGAGCCGCGTTCATACCGTGACGTCATTTCCTGAATGGAGCACGAACATGTTCAAGTACCTTCGGCTTATCCTCGCTGCCCCGCTGCTGTTGCTCGCGGTTTCCTGCTCGACCCAGCAGCAGGCCGGAGCGGCTCCCGGAACCGACCCTGAACTGGAAGGAAAGGCGCGCGCGGCGTTGCAACAACTCACGGCCAGCGCACCGCGAACCGAAGAGCTTCAGAAAATGGCAAAGGCCGTTCTCGTATTCCCCGATATTCTGAAGGCAGGATTCATTGTCGGCGCCCAGGGCGGCAAGGGCGTGATGTTCGGGCCGGACGGCACCGTCATTGGCTATTACACGGCACGTGCGGTGTCTTACGGCTTGCAGGCGGGCGGGCAAACGTTTTCGGAAGCCATGTTCCTGATGAGCGACGAAGCGATCAAATACCTCAACACCAGCGACGGCTGGTCTGTCGGCATGGGTCCGAGCGTCGTCGTCGTGGATGCGGGAATGGGCAAGTCGATGACCACGACTACGCTGAAATCCGATGTGTACGCGTTCATCTACGGTCAGCAGGGATTGATGGCAGGTATGGGCGTGCAAGGCCAGAAGATTACGAAGTACACGCCGTGACCTGAAGCGGGCTCCCGCGCGCAAGCGGTATGCAGCGTGGCGGCCTTGTTTGACTTCGCGGTTGACATTCAACATGGCCGCGTCAATGCAACGAAGCGAGAGGCCACCATGGCGAAGCGTCTCAGATGGTTAGCGATTGTTCCAGCGGCCTTGTTCGGCACCGCCGCCATCGCGCAATACCCGGTTCTCGACATGGTCGCGGGCAACGTCGTTCAGAAGTACCAGGGGGCGACGTGTGAACAGTTGTGGCAGGAGCGCGCGCAGCAAAAGGGCCGGCCGAAGCCTGAGCGGGAGCAGCAGGCCATGCAGTTGCTGCATGACGATCCGCAGTTGCGCGCCGCCTTCATCGACAAGATCGCCGCGCCGGTTGCCAACAAGATGTTCGAATGCGGCATGATCCCCTGATTGTGCAAGGGTGCATGCCGTTAGCAGTCTGACTCAGCGAGGCACCGATGCCCTACACGACACTGCTCAGGCGCATGATGCCGATCGTGCTCGTGATCGGCCTGGCGCTGACCGCGAGCGGCCAGGCTCAACAGCCGTCGCATGTAACGAAAGCGGCAACCGGGCCCGGCTCGAAAAGCGCGGCTGTGCCCGCGTTCAAGCCCGGACTCGAGCCACGCGCGATCGAGATTCTCAAAGAGGCGAGTGCTCGCCTCGCTGCCGCGCACTCGATGTCGTTCACGGCGGTCGTCTCGTATGAAAGCCCGAGCCGTTTGGGTCCCCCGCTCGTCTACTCCACGCATTCCGATGTCACGATGCAGCGGCCGGACAAGCTCAAAGTCGTCACGCTCGGCGACGGCCCTGCTTCCGACTTCTATTACGACGGCAAGACCATGACGGCCTTCGCGCCCGCGGAGAAACTCGTTGCCGTCGCCGACGCTCCGCCCACCATCGACGGTGCGCTGCGGGCCGCGTTCGATACCGGCGCGATTTATTTTCCGTTCAGCGACGTCATCGTCGCGGATCCCTATAAGGATCTCGCCGAGGGATTGACGACCGCCTTCTACATCGGCCAATCAAATGTGGTGGCCGCCACGACAACCGACATGGTGGCCTACGTGACGGGCGACGTGTTCGTGCAGATCTGGGTCGGCGCGCAAGACAAACTGCCGCGGCGTATTTACGCGATTTATCTCAGCGATCGTGCGAGGCTGCGTCACGTGCTGGAGCTCTCGAACTGGCAACTGGACATCTCCGTGCCGGAGACCGCTTTTAACGCAGCCGATGTGGCCGGCGCGCAGCGCATCGCGTTTGCGAGGCCGGACGCTACTGACGCGCCGGGAATGAAGCCGCCGCCGAAAGTCTTGCGTCAAACGACAGTGAGGAGCCCACCATGAGGACCGCCGCCATTCGTCTGGTGGTGCTGCTCGTTCCGGCGCTCATCGCCGCTCGTGCCGGCGCATGGTCGCACGCGAACGCCTATGGCGGCGGCACTTATCACGCGGCCGGCTCAGGGTCGACAACCCGCACCGATTATGCGGGCGGCAGCGCGACCCACACCTATGGCCAGGGAACGACCGCGACCGGGCGCTATGGCAACACGGCCACTCATCAGGAAGGCTCGGGCCAGACGACCGCAACCAATCGCTACGGTGGAAGCGCGACGCACACGTACGGCCAGGGAACGTCCGCGAGCAATAGCTATGGCGGCACGGCCTACCATGCCAGTGGCTCCGGCTACACGACCTACACGAGCGCCTCCGGGAGCACGGCCTATCGCAGCGCCTACTACGGCGCGCGCTATCCCGCCTATCATCCGCCGGTCACCGTAAACAACTACGGTTCGAGTTGCTACAACTGCGGGGGATGGTCCACCGCGGGCGCGGCCGCGGCAGGCGCCGCAGTCGGCGTCGCAGCGGGAGCCGCGATCGCCTCCGCCAACACGGCAGCGGCTACATCGAACGCATACAATGCCGGCGTTGCCGCCGGAGCCGCCGCCGGCAACGCGGGCTTTGCAATGGGTGCGATCTATGCAACGTTGCCCGCCGGCTGCGCAACTCCGAATGTTCACGGCACCACGTATGACCTATGCGGTAATACGTGGTTTCAACCGGCGTACGGCGCTAACGGTGTTTACTACCGGGTCGTGCCCGCGCCGTGAAGCCGCGGGACACGAGCCGGCACTTACCACCAGTGAAACTTCAGCGTTTCAAAGGAGCACTCCATGACGAGCGCAAAATTTCTGGTCATCGCCGCCCTCGTAGCGGTTGTGCCCCCAGCATCGGCACAGCAGGAAACCGACGTGCAAGTAACGAAAGCGCCCGGGACGGCGACCATCAAGGGAACCACGAGAGTGACGGCCACGGTGCAGGATATCGATCGCGCCGAGAGGACCGTTTTGCTAAAGAGTCCAAACGGCAAAGTCGTTGAGGTGGCTGTCGGGGACGAGGCACGCAACTTTGACCAACTCAAGGTTGGCGACGTCGTCACAGCTGTTTATCGGGAAGCACTTACCCTGACGCTGAAGAAAGAAGGCGACGGCATGAGTTCGATCGAAGAGCAGCCGTCGATGGAGCGTGCGGCCGCTGGCGGCAAGCCCGGCGGCACCTTGGGGCGGGAAGTAAAAATCGTGGCCAACGTCGTCGCGGTCAATCCAAAAAGCAGGACGGTCACCTTGAAAGGTCCCAAGGGCAACGCATTAGACCTGATCGTGGCGGACCCCGCACAGTTCGCAAATATCAGAAAGGGGGATCAGGTGGAGGCCGTATACACTGAAGCCCTCGCGATTTCCGTGGAGCCTGCTGTGAGGAAGTAGATGCCTACCCAGCCGCCGCCGAAGGAGAAAGAAAAAATACCCGCACATAATGACGCGACGACATTCGGCATCACGCGCGCGCCCTTCAGCGAAAACTGTCCGCTCGAAATCCAGGATTCAGTAACGTTCTCGGAACAGGATGGACAAACAACCGTCACGCTGCACGCGAAACCGTTCGGTGAGGCCGATGCCGAGCGACAGTACTTTGAAGCGTTGCACCCGTCGCTCGAGCAAGGCTACGGCGGCACGTTCGATCAGCTCACCGAGTACTTACGGCGAGCCTGAGGCGTCCGCTAAAGCGAACGCGCCGCTTTCACTCGCCGCTTAATCGTAGTGGCGATGCTTGTGGTGGCGCTTGCCCGAACGGTTGCCGCGGGAATAGTCGTCCGCGTACGAGTTGGAGCGCGAGATGTTGCCGCCCAGCGCCGAGCCCGCGCCGCCGCCCACGTGGCGCCCGTGCGTTCCCGGCGATTCGAGGTGACCGCGCCGCCGGCGCCGCCGCCGACCGCACCGCCGATCACGGCGCCCGTGCTGCCGCCCACCGCGCCACCGAGCGCCGCGCCGGCTACGCCGCCGAGCGCGCCGCCAAGCGCATTGTTCATATCGCCGGCCACGGCCGACACCGACGCCGCAGCGGTGAGCGCTGCAATGGCAACCATCTGGATGATTTTCTTCGACATGGAAAGGTCTTTCGTTTTTGGGATGGCGCCGAGTATAACCGGCCATCCGAAAGCCTTCTGTAACTTGCCGATTGCATCCCCGTAAGAGGTGTAACAAAAATGATCTGGCGGGTACGTCAGGTACATGCCGTGCGCTTGCGGCATGGGCGGGCCGCCGTGCACGGCAGCCCGCGATTCACCTCAAGCTCACCTTAGCGCCGCCGCTTCTTCTTCAGCTCGATCGTTTCGAACAGTTCATAGTTCTGCGTCGGCGTCTGGTCCGCGCCGGGCGCATGGTAGTAGTTCATCGTGATCGTCGTCTCACCGCCCGGCTGCCCCGGATCATGATCGAACACCGCAATGCCGTAGCCCGTACCGGTATCGCGTTGCGCCGACCAGATCGCGTCTTCAACCGCATCCGCGCCGGCACGCACGAAAGTCCCTGCTGTCGTGCCGGGTACCGGACGGTTGGGCCGCGTGAAAATACGCGCTTGCGGCATCCCCGTGCCGATATTCACGCCGTACACATCGAGCGGCGCGCTCGTGCCGCCACCGCCGAGAATCAGGTGAATCGTGCCGTGGCTCGTATCGAACGTCGACGCGCCTGACGAGACCGCCGACATGACCGGCTTCGGCTGCAACGTATCGACAGGCCGGCCGGTGGCGATATCAGCACCCTTGTTGTGATTGCAGCCGCGCACGGGATAGCTGCGCTCATAGTCGTGATCGTGGCCGCACAACACGAGATCGACGCCGTAGCGGTCGAACAGCGGCAGCCAGGCTTCGCGGATGCCTTTGTCCGAACCGTTGCCCGTCTTCGATGAACTCAGCGCGTCCTGATGCATCTGCACGACGATCCAGTCCACTTCATCATCTTCAGCCGCGCGGCGCAGTGTCTTCTCGAGCCAGCGCGTTTGCTCGCCGTTGCTATAGCCGCGCACGTACAGCGACGTGCCCGGTTGAATCGGCGCATTGCCGGTGCTGGCGGCCGGCACGAGCGGGCTCGGCCCTGCCACGAAAGCCGCCGCGTCCTGATAGACGACGTCGTCGGCATCGAGCGAAATGAAGAGCACGGAGCTCACGCGGAAGCTGTACCAGCGGCCCTGAAAACGTGTGTGATTCTCGGGCAGCGTGTAGCGCGCGAGATAAGACGCGAGCCCCTGTTCGCCGTTGTGGAATTCGAGTTCGTGATTGCCGGGGCACGGCATCCAGGGCCGGTTCGACGCCGAGCTCTGGCAGTTGTTGCCGAAGTCGCGCCACACCTCGGGCTGATGCGCCGGGTTCAGATTGGCGTAGCACAGGTCGCCGTTGAGCAGGTGGAACAGCGGCTGAAAACGCTCGACGGCCTGCACCGCGAAACGGCTTTGCGGCGACGACAGAACCCAGCCGGTATTAGGCGTCGCGAGATCGCCGTAGCTCGTGAAGCGAAATGGCGCGCGGCCTCTCGGCGCAGTGCGGAAACTCGCGGTGAAAGGCTGGGCCGCGTTGCTGTCGTTCTCGGCCGTCACCTCGTACTCGTAGCTCGTATCGGCCTTCAGGTCGCGCAGACGCGCGTGATACGTGAACACGACCTCGCCGTTGAGGCCATCGGTATACGTGCTTTGAACGCCGTGCACCGTGCGTTTCGCCTCGCCCACAGCGCCGATGCGCACCTGCGGATGCACCGCCTGCGCCGGCGACGCCCACGACACCGTCACCTCGCGCGTCGGATCGTTGCCCCATGTGAGGTGAACCTGCTCCGGCGTGCCGTCGGGTGTGCTGCCGGCGGCCCGCGCCGTCGAAGAAAGCGTGCCCGCGGCCGTGGCAAGACTGGATGCGCCGGCCAACTTCAAAAACCCGCGGCGCGAAACGATGCTGGCGCCCTGATCGGCCGCCGAATCCTTATCGGTTTTTCTGTTCGACATGTCTGGTGTTTTGTACGGTGGTGGAAGGACGTCGACGCGTACGCCGGCAGCACCGTGCAATGTGGACCGCGCGTGCACCGCTGAACTCGTGCGTGACGGATGTGACCAGTGATCCTAGTCGCGAAGCTATGACAATCGGATGAAATGGTCCCAACGCCCACGCAAGCGATGCAAACACCAGATAGCTGCCGGCGACCTTTTCGTCTCGAGTGGAGACACCGCGAACATGGGCCGCACAGCGCAAATCAGTATGTCGATGCCTGTTGCGCCGGCAACGCCCGGCGCACGACGAATGTGATCGCGGCGGCGAACAGCAGCGTCGCCGCGAGAAAATACAGACCCGAGGCGAGATTACCCGTCGCGTCCTTGATGAGGCCGATGCCATACGGCCCGACGTAGCCGCCCAGGTTCGCGAGCGAATTGATCGTCGCGATGCCGACCGCCGCGCTCGCGCCCGTCAGGAACTGGCCGGGCAGCGCCCATACCACCGCCTGGATCGAATACAGCGAGAACGCCGTCAGACAGATAAACAGAAATTGCAGCGCGGCCACATGCGTCCATGCGCTCGCGGCCATCGTGATCGCGGCAAGCGTCGATACGACGACGATGTGCCAGTAACGCTCCCCCTTGCGGTCCGAATGACGCGGCACCAGATACAAGCCGGCGACGGCGAACAGATATGGCACCGCGGACAGCAGACCGGTCGTCGAGTCGCTGACGCCGAACGCCTTGATGATCGTCGGCAGCCACAGCGAAAGCCCATAGATGCTGAGCGGAAACGGCAGGAACAGCAGCGCGAGCAGCAGCACGCGCTTGTCCTTCAGCGCGGCAAGCGGATTGCCGTGGGGCTTCAACGCGTACGACGCCGAGTCCACCGCGAGTTCGCGTTCGATCCACGCGCGGTCAGCCGGTTCGAGCCAGCGCGCATTGGCCGGCGACTCGGGCAACAGACGCAACGTCGGCAGACACAGCAGTACGGCGGGCAAGCCGCTCAGCACGAACAGCGTCTGCCAGTTCGACATGCCGAACGCGCCATGCGTCGACAGGACCAAGCCCGCAATCGGTCCCACGATGATGCCGGCGATCGGCTGCGCAAGCACCAGCAGGCCGATGATGCGCGCGCGATGGCGCATCGGAAACCACTTCGTCAGGAAATACAGGATGCCGGGATACAGTCCCGCTTCGGCGGCGCCCAGCAGAAAGCGCAGTGAGTAGAAACTCGCCGGCCCACGCACGAACGCCATCGCCATTGTGATGACGCCCCACGTGACCAGGATGCGAGCGAACCACACGCGCGCGCCGAACCGTTCGAGTGCGAGATTGCTCGGCACTTCGCACAGGAAATAGCCGATGAAGAAGAGTCCCGCGCCCAGGCCGTAAGCCGCGTCGCTCAGGCCGATCGCCGCGTTCATGTGCAGCTTCGCGAAGCCGACGACCGAGCGGTCGATATACGCGACCACATAGATCAGCGCGAGGAACGGGATGAGCCGCCGCGTCAGCAGGCCGATGATCCGCTGTTCGTCGTGCGGCGCATCGCTCGGCGGCGCACCCGCGCCCGCGATGGGAGCGGGCGCCGTGTGCTGCGCATTGGCGGTTTGTGTTGTCATGAGCATGTCTCCTGTTAGGCGGATTGCGCCGTGCGAAGCGGCAGCGTCGAACGCTGCCGCTTCGCGGCGTCTGTTTATTCAATGCGTTTGCGCGGCGGCCGGCTGCGGATCGGCAGTTCGCCCGCCAGCGTCATCGTGGTTTCAATGTGAATGGCGCGGCACGGCAGCGCCCCGGCAGCCGACGAGGAAGTCGAGGTCGCAGCCTTCGTCCGCCTGTAAAACATGATCGACATAAAGACGCTGGTAGCCGCCTTCCGCCGGTGCCTGCGGCGGCGTGTGGCGTTCGAGACGGCGCGCGAGTTCCGCGTCGCTGATATCGAGGTGCAGCGACCCGGCGTCGCAATCGAGTTCGATCCAGTCGCCGTCCTGCACTGCGGCGAGCGGGCCGCCCGCCGCCGCTTCCGGCGTGACGTGCAGCACGACCGTGCCGTACGCGGTGCCGCTCATGCGCGCGTCGGAGAGACGCACCATGTCCTTGACACCCTGCCGGAGCAGCTTCGGCGGCAAGCCCATGTTCCCGACTTCGGCCATGCCCGGATAGCCTTTCGGCCCGCAGTTCTTCATCACGAGAACGGAGTCCGCGTCGACGTCGAGCGTCTCGTCGACAATGCGCGCCTTGTAGTGCTCGAAGTCCTCGAAGACGACTGCGCGACCGCGATGCTTCAACAGCGCCGGCGTCGCGGCCGAAGGCTTGAGCACCGCGCCGCGCGGCGCGAGGTTGCCGCGCAGCACGCGAATGCCGCCGTCGGCGAGCAGCGGTTTGTCGAGCGTGCGAATGACTTCGCTATCGGTAATAGGCGCGTCTTTCACGTTGTCCCACAGCGCCTTGCCGTTCACCGTCAACGCGCCGGGATGCGGCAGCAGATCCGCTTCGCCCAGGCGGCGCAGCACGGCCGGCAAGCCGCCCGCGTAATAGAACTCTTCCATCAGGAAGCGGCCCGACGGCATCAGATCGACGATGGTCGGCGTATTGCGGCCAACGCGGACCCAGTCGTCGAGATCGAGTTTCACGCCCATGCGGCCGGCAATCGCCTTCAGATGGATCACGGCATTGGTCGAGCCGCCGATCGCCGCGTTCACGCGAATGGCGTTCATGAACGCTTCACGCGTGAGGATCTTCGAGAGCGTCAAACCTTCATGCGCCATTTCGACAATGCGAATGCCCGACATATGCGCGAGCACGTAGCGGCGGGAATCGACGGCGGGAATTGCCGCGTTGTGCGGCAGCGACGTGCCGAGCGCCTCGGCCATGCAGGCCATTGTCGAGGCCGTGCCCATGGTGTTGCAGGTGCCCGCCGAGCGCGACATGCCCGCTTCCGCCGACAGGAACTGATGCAAATTGATCTCGCCCGCCTTCAGCGATTCGTGCAGTTGCCAGACGGCCGTGCCCGAGCCGATGTTCTTGCCGTCGAGCTTGCCGTTCAGCATCGGCCCGCCCGTCACGACGATGGCCGGCACGTCGCAACTCGCCGCGCCCATCAGCAATGCGGGCGTAGTCTTGTCGCAGCCTGTCAGCAGCACCACCGCGTCGATCGGGTTGCCGCGAATCGCTTCTTCGACGTCCATTGCCGCGAGATTGCGCGTGAGCATCGCGGTCGGCCGCAGGTTCGATTCGCCGTTCGAAAACACCGGAAATTCGACGGGAAAACCGCCCGCTTCGTAGACGCCGCGCTTCACGTGTTCGGCAAGCTTGCGAAAGTGCGCATTGCACGGCGTGAGTTCGGACCAGGTATTGCAGATGCCGATGACCGGTCGGCCGTCGAACGTGTGATCGGGAATGCCCTGATTCTTCATCCAGCTTCGGTACATGAAGCCGTTTTTGTCGGCTGTGCCGAACCATTGCGCGGAGCGCAGTGTGTGCTTTTTATCCGTGTTATCCGACATGCTCGCTTCCTGAATGCTGACGCCTGCTCGACCGCCGCCCCTTATTCGGGTGTGTGGGCGCTTCTGGAATGAAGAGTGTACGGATCGGCCTGATATCCTTCTAATGAAACTTTGCGCCGAACTGATATCGTTTTATGGATTGATGTAAACCCTATGCTCGAGTCGAATCCCTGGTACGTGCGGACCCGTCTGAAGACGCGGCAGCTGTTGCTGCTCGTCGCGCTCGACGAGGAAGGCAACATTCACCGCGCGGCCGCCGCGCTCAACATGACGCAGCCCGCCGCATCGAAGCTGCTGCGCGAACTCGAGGAGATGGTCGATGCGCCGCTGTTCGAGCGCATGCCGCGCGGCATGCGGCCGACGCTTTATGGCGACGTGATGATTCGCCACGCGCGCGCGGTGGTCGGCAGTCTCGATCAAGCGCGTGAGGAAGTGCTCGCCTTGAAGTCCGGACAATTGGGGCGCGTCGCTGTCGGCACGATTACGTCGCCGGCCGTCAGCCTGCTGCCGGCGGCGATTGTGCAAATCAAGCTGGAGCATCCGGGCCTGAGCGTGAGCGTCGAGATGGAGAACAGCAACGTGCTGCTCGAAAGCCTCGCGCAAGACAAGCTCGATCTCGTGATCGGCCGGCTTTCCGCCGAACACGACAAGCTGCATTTGCGCTACGAACCGCTCGCCGATGAACAGGTTTGCGCGGTGGTGCGGTCGGGGCACCCTTTGCTCGGCGCGCCGTCGCTGACGTTGTCCGACGTGGCCGGCGCGTCATGGGTCGTGCCGCCCGCGCAAAGCGTGCTGCGGCATCGCTTCGAGTTGATGTTTCAGCGGGAAAGCCTTGCTCCGCCGTCGGATGTGGTCGAAAGCGCGGCGCTGCTGGTCGTCACGAGTCTGCTCGCGCAAAGCGACATGATCGCGGTGCTCGCCGCCGAAGTCGCTCACTACTATGCCGGGCATCGCATGTTGTCGATTCTGCCGCTGCAGATGCCGCTGCGGATGGACGACTTCGGCATCATCACGCGAACCGGCAAGCTGTTGTCGCCGGCAGCGGCGCAGGTTGTGCGTGGGTTGAAGCGGGCGGCGGGCGAATTGTATGGCGCCGGGGGCGCCAATGTAACCGGGCCCTAACGTTTGGGCGGCTGCGGATTATTCGCCGGATTGGAATCGAACCTGGAGACGCTTCTGACGCCATCCTCGCCAGTCAGCGCCAACAATTCGGCTTCCATGATGTCCGCGATTTCCTTGGCGTAGACCTCCTCGCCATTCGCATAGACCGTGAAAGACTGCAAGTACTTGGCCTTCTTCTCCGGGTTCTCAATCGTCGCCCGCGTCCATTGATGCAGCGGAAAGTTTTCCGTGCCCAATCTTTCGGCCTCGCTCACGTAGTCGGCGAACGCGTCGAACTGGCATTTCAACGTCGCGTTGTGTCTGCGCAGAATCCCGCGAAGCGCGGCATGCGGCGGGTTCGACGGGTCAATGCGTAAAGCGTCCGCCAGTTCCGGCGAGACGGTGATCCTCAACTGGAATTGCCATGTGGGTTCCATGCCTACCTCCGTGTCGGAATTGAGCGACCTGCAGTCGGTACGCTCATGGACTGTAAAATAAAGAGTAACCGACATCGCGACCCGGCAGAAGACCGTCGATCACCACAACATCAACCCGCGCACCCGCTTATCCTTGCCGACCGCGCACACCCGCACACCCGCACCCACGCACCAGAAACTTTATGGACAACCCCACTCGTTCCGAACGCTCCCGCCGGGCGGCGCTTCAAGCGGCGCTCACCATCATCGCTCGCGACGGTCCGGGTCAGCTCACGTTCGACGCGATCTCACGCGAGAGCGGCATTAGCAAGGGCGGATTGATGCATCAGTTCCGCACGAAAACAGAGGTGCTGAAAGCGCTGCTCGAACACGACATCGAGCATTTCGAGAACTTCTCGCGGCACTACCTGGCGGAAATCGTCGACACGACACCCGAGGCCAATCTCGCGGCTGAGATCGCGACCATGCGCGAAGCGGCCGAGAATCCCCACGCCGGCGGATTTGCCGTGCTCGCCGCGCTGGTCGAGGACCCCACGCTGCTGTCCGCCACGAAGGAAATGAGCGCGCAGAAGGTGAAACGGATCAAGGCCGAGGCAGCCGATCCCGAACTGGCGCTGCTGCGCTGGTCGGCGGCCCGAGGTCTCGTGTTTACGACGCTGTTGGGACTCTGCCCACTTTCGGAGAAAGAGCGCGGCCGTTTATTCGATCGTCTGCTCGACGATAGCCAATGGCCGGCGTCTGCCGGGACCAAAACGAAACCGCGCTCGGTGCGCGCGCCGCGTAGCGCGAAGAAGGGCGATGCGGAACGTTGAAACGGTTAGCCTGCAGGCTCGCGACCGCTCAATCCTTATCGGTGAAATGGGCGGCGATTTTTTCCTCGATCTGCGCAATCTCGCTGCTCCGCACCGGCCTGCCGAGAAGAAAACCCTGAGCGTGCGTACATCCGCACTCGCGCACGAAATCCAGTTGCTCCTGCGTCTCGATGCCTTCCGCAGTGGTGGGCATGCCGATCTCCCGCGCCAAGGCCACGATCCCACGAACCACCGCCGCGGATTCACGTCGATGCACGGACTCCTTGACGAACGAGCTGTCGATTTTCAGTTTGTCGAACGAGAAGCGCACGAGGGTCGACATCGTCGAAAATCCGGTGCCGAAATCGTCGAGCGCGAGTCCGATGCCCAACGCGCGCAACCTCGCGACGTTGCGGCGGGTGACGGTATCGTCCCTCAACAGCACGGTTTCCGTCACCTCGATATTCAGGCGCGCAGGTGAAAACTTCGTCTTCCGAAGGATTGCCGCCACGCTCGATGCGAACGACTCCTCCCGCAATTGCACCGGCGATACGTTGACGGCCACGGTCACCCGGTCTTGCCAGGTGGACGCGTCCTTGCATGACTGCAGCAACGCCCATTCGCCCAATGCGAGGATGAGCCCGGTACGTTCGGCGGTAGGGATGAACGCTGAAGGCGGCAGCTCGCCGCGAGTCGGATGCGTCCAACGCAGCAGCGCCTCGCGGCCGGAAATCGCACCGTTGCTGAGATCGATGATCGGCTGATATTCCATGCGCAAACCGGTGAACGACCTCAGCGCGCCCTCCAGATCGCTTCGCAGAAGGCTCAGGCTTTCATCGGATACGTGCTTCTCAGCGTCGAAAATGGCGAACGCGCTTTTGCCGCTGCGCTTGACCGCGTACAATGCGCGATCGGCGCAAATCAGCAGTTGCGGCCCTGTCCTTGCATGTTCCGGATAGAGCGAGACGCCCACGCTCGCGCCGATATGCACCAGAGCTTCGCTCAGCGTGAATGGGCGCGCCAGCGCCTTGACCATGCGGTCCGCCAGTAGACGAATGTCGCGGGCCTCGCCCGCGGCGCCGAAAATCGCCACAAATTCGTCGCCCGCCAGGCGTCCGACGACATCGCCTTCCGACAGAACGTCACGCAATCGAATCGCCGCTTCCTGAAGAATCTGATCGCCGGCGGCATGGCCGAGACTGTCATTGATGGCCTTGAAGCCGTCGAGATCGATCAGTAGAACAGCGAACGATTGATTCTGGCGCAACGGGTCCCTTTCCGTGCGCTCCAGCAACAGTTCACTGATACGTGCGCGATTGGGCAGACCCGTGAGGCTGTCCTGACGGGCAAGGCGGTGGCTGTTTTCGCGGGCCAACAATAACGCGACCGTGTCGCGATTACTGCGCAGCGCCACCGTAAAAAAGCCGGCGGCGCAAAACGGCGCCTGAAATAGCAGGACCAGCTTGCCGAAGCCGGGAGAAAGCGCCGCACCCAGGCCTAATAGTCCAAGAATGAAGGAAATCTGCAACAGCACGAGCCGCGGTATGCCCGCATTGCGTCCGGCCAGCCCACCGATCACGCCCACCGCGCAAACGTTACCGAGCAGAAAAAGTGTCTGGTCTCCGCTGGTATTGCACAGAAAAGCACCGAAGCCGAATAGCGCGCTCCACAGCAGGCTCGCGAACAGGAACGCAGACGTGGGCGTGGGCTGGCCCTTGGCGCTGCGCCGGCAGCACAGCCAGATCAACAGAAGACGTACTATCAGCAACGCGACGACGGCGCTGCCCCACGCTGCGTAAAGCGCGCTCGGATAAAGGTAGTAGGCGGTAACGCAGACGCTGATTTCGCAAATCGACGCGAACACGATCGACGCGGTTCGCGTGAACAGGTTGGCAAGCAATATTTGCCGGTTGTCCGCGCTCAGATGTTGAGCGGAAGAGACAACCCACTTGAAAAATGGAGACCTTGGTTCGCTGAAAGCCATGACCTGCGCATTTTTGACGGTTAGTGGGTCGAAACAGTGCGCAGCAATTATTACGTAAACACAACGTCTGAGGTTAGTTTAGCTCCACGAACATGCAAGGGCCTCGACACGCGAGCGTCACAAATGCGTCGGTCGGCGCGACATCGTTGAATTGCAGGGCAGTTGGACAACCCGCCCTGATAAGTGGCTTTAGCCCGGAGAGGCTCCGCACTTTGCGCCGCCATCTATCGAGCCTCGTACGTCGACCTGTATCCGGCGCATACGGCCGTCGCATGCTCCCTGGTAGTCGGCACGAACCGCTCTTGCGGCCGCGGATGAGTTGATTTGTTGAGCGGACGTGTCGTCGCTGACGTCCGCCGGCCGCGAGTCGCTGACCGTGGCGGCGGCCACGCGCGATTCGGTGACTGGTGCCTGGGAATAGCTCAGCATTGGAGCCGCCAATACAACGAATGCGCTGGAGAGCAGTACGATTTTGCACATGATTCGCCTCGCGGGAGACTTTGAAAAAATTAGGTCCTGGACCAATGAGCGCCCCCTGCCATTTCCCGTTCCGATGTGCCGGCTTCGGTCGAATCTATTCTGCTGCGATGCAGCATTAACCCTGTGCTCGTCATAAAGTCGTGTCAAGTGTGATTGTTTCGCTGCGCTTCTGCGCGCTCGTCGTTTTCGTGATTTACTTGACACCTAAACTATCAAGGCCTAAATTAACCCCAACAGCAGAGTCCACCTTGGGGAACCAGCATGCGCATTGTCTGTATCGGCGGCGGCCCTGCCGGCTTGTATTTCGGCTTGTTGATGAAGGGCCGGAATCCGGCTTACGACGTCACGGTCGTCGAGCGCAACCGTCCATACGACACCTTCGGCTGGGGCGTGGTGTTCTCCGACCAGACGCTCGGCAACCTGCGCGCCGCCGACGCCCCGAGCGCCGACGCGATCCTCGACGCCTTCAATCACTGGGACGACATCGAGATCAATTTTCGCGGCAAGCAGATCCGTTCGTCGGGCCATGGTTTCTGCGGCATCGGCCGTAAGCGCTTGCTGAACATCCTGCAAGCGCGCTGCGAAGAGCTCGGCGTCAAGCTGGTTTTCGAAACCCAGGTGACGGACGACACCGTCTATGAAGCCGACCTGATCGTCGCCTGCGACGGCGCCAACAGTACGATCCGTCAAAAATATGCGGCCACGTATAAACCAGGCATCGACATGCGCGATTGCCGCTTCGTCTGGCTCGGCACGAAGAAACTCTTCGACGCCTTCACCTTCGCCTTCGAAGAAACGGAATTCGGCTGGTTTCAGGCACACGCCTATCGTTTCGACGATCAGACGTCCACGTTCATCGTGGAAACGCCGGAGCGCGTGTGGCGCGCCGCCGGTCTCGACGACATGAGCAAGGAAGACAGCATCGCCTTCTGCGAAAAGCTATTCGCCAAGTACCTGGACGGCAACGCGCTGCTGTCGAATGCCGCGCATTTGCCCGGACCGCGCACTTCTCGATCGGCTCGGGCACCAAGCTCGCGCTTGAAGATTCGATCGAACTGGCGAACAGCATCGGCGCGCATCCCGGCGATTTGCCCACCGCGTTGAAGCACTACACCGACGTGCGCAGCATCGACGTACTGCGCATCCAGAACGCCGCGCGCAATTCCACGGAGTGGTTCGAGCACGTCGACCGCTATACGTCGTTCGAACCGGAGCAGTTCGCGTATTCGCTGCTCACGCGCTCGCAGCGCATTTCGCACGAGAATTTGCGCGAGCGTGACGCGCGCTATCTGTCCGGCTTCGAAAACTGGCTCGCGCAGCGTGCCGGCGTCGAACACGCACCGCAAAAGCATTCGATCCCGCCGATGTTCACACCGTTCACGCTACGCGGCGTCACGTTGAAAAACCGCGTAGTGGTCTCGCCAATGGCGCAATACTCCGCCGTCGACGGTATTGCGGGCGACTATCACCTGATGCATCTCGGCGCCCGCGCAATGGGCGGCGCCGCGCTGGTCATGACGGAAATGACGTGCGTATCGCCCGAAGCGCGCATCACGCCCGCATGTCCCGGCATGTATGCGCCTGAGCATCTCACGGCGTGGAAACGTATCGCCGACCTCGTGCATCGTCAGTCGGATGCGAAGATCGGCATCCAGCTCGGGCACTCCGGCGCCAAGGGTTCGACACGCGTGGCATGGGAAGGCATCGACCAGCCGCTCGCCGAAGGCAACTGGCCGCTCGTTTCAGCATCGCCGCAGCAATATCTGCGCGGCGTCAGCCAGCAATCGCGCGAAGCCACGCGCGACGAACTGCGCGAGATCGAAGCGCAATTCGTGCGTGCCACGCGGATGTCAGCCGAAGCCGGTTTCGACTGGCTCGAACTACACTGCGCGCACGGCTATTTCCTCTCGAGTTTCCTCTCGCCACTGACCAACCATCGCACCGACGAATACGGCGGCTCGCTGGAAAACCGTCTGCGTTATCCGTTGCAGGTGTTCAAAGCAATCCGCGCAGTGTGGCCACAAGACAAGCCGATTTCCGTGCGCATTTCCGCTAACGATTGGGTCGAAGGCGGTACGACGCCGGACGACGCCGTCCAGATCGCCCGCGCTTTCAAAGCAGCCGGCGTCGATATGATCGACGTGTCGTCCGGCCAGGTCAGCAAGGAAGAAAAACCGGTATTCGGCCGCATGTTCCAGACGCCGTTCGCCGACCGCGTGCGCAACGAAGCCGGCATCGCGACGATCGCGGTCGGCGCGATCTCCGAAGCGGATCACGTGAACAGCATCATCGCGGCTGGCCGCGCGGATCTGTGCGCGATCGCGCGTCCGCATCTGGCGAATCCTTCGTGGACGTTGAACGAAGCCGCAAAAATCGGCTATTTCGACGTGACGTGGCCCAAGCCTTATATCGCAGCGAAGTCTCAACTCGAACGCAATCTGGAACGCGAGCGTGCGCAGACGGCGGCCAACGCCGGCCTGTCGCCGCAAGAACGCGCGCGACGCGCGGAAGGAACCACGTGAATACGCTCAACTCATCGCTCGCGGGACAACACGCCGTGGTCACCGGCGGCGGTAGCGGCATCGGTGCGGCCGTGGCGGAAACGCTGCTGCAAGCCGGCGCGCGCGTCACCTTGATGGGCCGCAACGCGCAGCGGCTGGAAACACAGCGGGAAAAACTCACGGCGCTGGGCGACGTGGCCTGCATCGGCGTCGATGTCACGCAAGAACACTCCGTTGCCGATGCATTCTCTCAAGCCGGCGCAATCGATATTCTCATCAACAACGCGGGCCAGGCGCAAGCCGCGCCGTTCACGCACACCGATATGGCGCTCTGGCAGCGCATGCTGGACGTGAACCTCACCGGCGTCTTTCTCGGCACGCGCGCCGTGCTGCCCGGCATGCTCGAGCGCGGTCAGGGCCGTATTGTGAATATCGCAAGCACGGCGGGACAAATTGGCTATGCGTACGTCGCCGCCTATTGCGCCGCGAAACACGGCGTGATCGGCCTGACGCGTTCTCTCGCGCTGGAAGTCGCGACCAAAGGCATCACCGTCAACGCCATTTGCCCCGGCTACACGGAGACCGAACTGCTGCACGCGTCCCTCGAACAGATCACCAGCAAGACCTCGCGCACCGAACAGCAGGCGCGCGAAACCTTGCTGCGCTCGAATCCGCAACGTCGTTTTGTGAGTCCCGAACAGGTCGCCAACGCCGTGTTGTGGCTTTGCCAACCGGGCTCGGACGCGATCACGGGCCAATCCATTTCCATCTCCGGTGGAGAAGTAATGTGACGAAATCATCGAACATCAAAAAGCCCGTGGCGCTTGACGCAAAACCGCCGCGCAAAGGCATCGCCAAACCCGCGGAGAACGTCGTGGATCTGGAAATGAGTACCGGCGCCGACAGTCACATGGGCCTGCGTCTGTGGCTGCGCATGCTGACCACCACCAATCTCGTGCAAGCCGAGTTGCGCAAGCGTCTGCGCAACGAATTCGACACCACGCTGCCGCGTTTCGACTTGATGGCGCAATTGGAGCGTCATCCCGAGGGCCTGAAGATGACCGAGCTATCGCGCCGTTTGATGGTGACGGGCGGCAACGTCACCGGCATTACGGATCAGCTCGAAAAAGAAGGCCTCGTGTCGCGCGACACCGACCCGAACGATCGCCGCTCGATCAGCGTGTGCCTCACGCCGGCAGGCCGCAAGGCGTTCGACAAGATGGCGGTCGCGCACGAGCAATGGGTTGTCGAGCTGTTCGGCGGCTTGAGCCTCGATGAGAAATCGCGCACTCATCAGCGCCTCGGCAAACTCAAGAAACATCTGCTCGACAGTCTGAAAGACTGATCCGCACCGAACCGCAGCAACAACTTGCATGGGACCAGAGTAAGTGCTCTGCACCAACAATTGGAACAACATCTTGCATGGGACCAGAGTAAGACGCTAAAGCGCCAACTCTGGTCGACACAGGAGACACTCATGACACGATTCAACGCCGACGCACTGCTGGCCGGCAACCGCCTGACGCTTGCCGGTTACGAGGCGCGGCACTTCGGCTGGTCGGTCGCCGGCAAGGTCGCGACGATCACGCTGAACCGCCCCGAGCGCAAGAACCCGCTGACCTTCGAATCGTATGCGGAGCTGCGCGATCTGTTCCGGCAACTCGCGTATGCAACCGACGTCAAGGCGGTCGTGATTCACGGCGCGGGAGACAACTTCTGCTCCGGCGGCGACGTGCACGACATCATCGCGCCGCTAATCGATTTGCCGATGCCGGAACTGCTGCTCTTCACGCGCATGACCGGCGATCTCGTCAAAGCCATGCGCCATTGTCCGCAACCGGTGATTGCCGCCGTCGACGGCGTTTGCGCCGGCGCGGGCGCGATTCTCGCGATGGCGTCCGACATGCGGCTCGGCACCGCGCGCAGCAAGCTTGCGTTTCTGTTCTCGCGCGTCGGACTGGCGGGCTGCGATATGGGCGCTTGCGCGATTCTGCCGCGCATCATCGGCCAGGGACGCGCCGCCGAACTGCTCTTCACCGGACGCTCCGCAAGCGGCGACGAAGGCCATGCATGGGGCTTCTATAACCGCCTGTGCGAACCGGCGTCGCTTCTTGACGAAGCGCACAAGCTCGCCGCCGACCTCGTCGCCGGTCCGACTTTCGCGCACGGCATCACAAAGAAGATGCTGCATCAGGAATGGAGCATGAGCATCGACGAAGCGATCGAGTCCGAAGCGCAGGCACAGGCCATCTGCATGAGCACACGCGATTTCGAACGTGCGTACAGCGCGTTTGCAGCGAAGTCGCGTCCGGTGTTCGAAGGAGATTGAGTTGAGCGCCAACAGCGATTTGGATCTGCATAGCGCGCTGGCCTGGCCGTTCTTCGAGCCACGCCATCGCGAACTGGCCGCGGGCATCGAAGCATGGTGCCAAGCGAATCTTTCGCATGGCGAGCACAAGGACGTCGATGCGACCTGCCGCCATCTCGTGCGAGAACTCGGCGCGGCGGGCTGGCTGAAATACGGCGTGGGCGGCGTCGCTCGATCTCGCTCGGCGGCACGCATGAGCAAAAGGCGCGCTACCTGCCGCGCGTCGCCAACGGCACGGCCATCGCCGCGTTTGCGTTGTCGGAGCCGGAAGCGGGATCGGACGTCGCCGCCATGTCGCTCACCGCTCGCGAAGACGGCGACGCGTACGTACTCGACGGCGACAAGACGTGGATCTCCAACGGCGGTATCGCCGATTTTTACGTCGTGTTCGCCAGAACCGGCGAAGCGCCGGGCGCGCGCGGCATCACTGCGTTTATCGTCGATGCGGATACGCCTGGTCTTGAAATCGCCGAACGCATCGACGTGATCGCGCCGCATCCGCTCGCCCGTCTGCACTTTGCGGGCGCGCGCGTGCCGCGCAGCCAGATGCTCGGCGCACCCGGCGAAGGTTTCAAACTCGCGATGCGTACGCTGGATATTTTCCGCACGTCGGTGGCGGCTGCGTCCCTCGGTTTCGCGCGGCATGCGATAGCGGAAGGTCTCGCGCGCGCCTCGTCGCGCAAGATGTTCGGGCAGACGCTCGGCGATTTTCAACTGACGCAAGCGAAGCTCGCGCAAATGGCCTTGACCATCGACAGCAGCGCGCTACTGGTCTATCGCGCCGCCTGGCTGCGCGACCAAGGCGAGAGCGTCACGCGTGAAGCGGCGATGGCGAAGTGGCACGCGAGCGAAGGCGCGCAACAGGTGATCGACGCCGCCGTGCAGCTTTATGGCGGCATGGGCGTGCAAAGCGGCACGGCGGTCGAAATGCTGTATCGCGAGATTCGCGCGCTGCGCATTTATGAAGGCGCGACTGAAGTGCAGCAATTGATCGTGGGGCGCGATTTGCTTAAAGCACACGCCGCCGCCGCGACTAGGGACAGCGCGAAATGAGCACGTCCTCCTTCGAAAAGCCGGTACGCATTCGCTTCTCGCACTGCGACCCCGCGGGCATCGTGTTCTTTCCGCAATACCTGGTGATGACCAACGCGCTGGTCGAAGACTGGTTCAACGAAGGCCTGCGCATCGACTACGCGCAGATGATCGCGCAACGCCGCGTCGGCCTGCCGATCGTCAAACTCGACTGCGAGTTTTCGCGGCCGAGCCAGATGGGCGAGACGATCACGTTGACACTCGGTGTCGTCGCAATCGGACGGCGTTCGATCAGCATCGATATCGTCGGCCGTTGCCACGGCGAAACCCGCTTCCGCGCGAAACAGGTACTCGTGACCACGTCTCTCGAAAGCGGCCGATCCATCGAAATTCCCGCCGACATCGCGAGCGCGCTCGCGACGTTCACCCCACAGCCCGAATCCATCGAGGCGCATCGCTCATGAAAAAAGCTCTTCTCCCCGCCGGTTGGGTCAAGCCGCGCGGCTATGCGAACGGCGTCGCGGCAACCGGCACGCAGGTGTTCATCGCCGGCCAGATTGGCTGGGATGAACAGGCGCGCTTTCAGACCACGGATTTCGCCGCGCAGGCCATTCAGGCGCTGAAAAACGTCGTGGCCGTGCTGCGTGAAGCGGGCGGCGAACCGCGCGATCTTGTGCGCCTCACCTGGTATGTCACGGACAAGCGCGAATACCTGGCATCGCTTAAGGATATCGGCCGCGCGTTTCGCGAGTTGATCGGCGACTACGACATTGCGATGAGCGCGGTGCAGGTCGTCGCGTTGATCGAGGACGAAGCGAAGGTGGAAATCGAAGCGACCGCCGTGATTGCGCAGTAAGCACAGCAAGCCAACTCAGCCAACCGCAGTGCAGCCGGCTCAACGCCCGGGAGATGATGATGGAACCGTCAGCACACGTCGACACTTTCGCGCGCGACAATCTTCCGCCGCAGGATCAATGGCCTGTCTTTCTGCTCGACAACCCCGACGTTGCGTACCCGTCGCGCTTTAACTGCGCGACGGAGTTGCTCGACAGAAGCATCGAAGCGGGCCATCGCGACCATCCGGCGATCTGGTCGGATGTGGACGGCGAACCGCGCGCCACCACTTACGGCGAACTGCTTGCATTGGTCAATCGCAGCGCGCACGTGCTGGTCGACGAAATGGGCTTGCAGCCGGGCAACAGAGTGCTGCTGCGCGGGCCGAACAGCTTGAACATGGCAGTGACGGCACTCGCGGCGCTGAAGGCCGGCCTCGTCCTCGTGCCGACCATGCCGCTTCTGCGCGCCAAGGAACTGAAGCAGATCATCGAAAAAGCGCAGGTAAGCGCGGCGTTATGCGACGCTCGTCTGACCGACGAACTCGCGCGCTGCAACGATCCTCAGGATGAGTTCTACTGTGCGGGTCTGAAGCAAACGCGCCTGTTTCACGACGACGCCGCCGATTCGCTCGACACGCTCGCGATCAACAAGCCCGATCACTTCACCGCCTGCGACACCGCCGCCGACGACGTCTGCCTGATCGCCTTCACGAGCGGCACGACCGGCGCGCCGAAAGGCTGCATGCACTTTCATCGCGACGTATTGGCGATGTGCGATCTGTTCCCACGTCATGTGTTGAAGCCGTCGTCGAGCGATGTTTTTTGCGGCACGCCGCCGCTCGCGTTTACGTTCGGCCTCGGCGGCTTGCTATGTTTTCCGCTGCGCGTGGGCGCATCCACGGTGCTGATCGAGAAGCTCACGCCTGAGACGTTGCTGCAAACCGTCGAACGCTTTCAAGCGACGATCATGTTCACCGCGCCGACCTTCTATCGGCAGATGGCGCCGCTCGTCGCGCACCACGACGTGTCGAGTCTGCAGAAGACGGTGTCGGCGGGAGAAGCGTTGCCGGACTCGACGCGCCGCCTATGGCACGACGCGACCGGCATCGACATGATCGACGGCATCGGCGGCACGGAGCTGATCCATATCTTCATCTCGGCTGCGGGCGACGCGATTCGCCCGCACGCAATCGGCCGCGCGGTGCCGGGTTACGTTGTGCAAGCCGTGGACGACGCCATGCAGCCGGTCGCGCCCGGCACAATCGGCAAGCTCGCCGTGCGCGGCCCGACCGGCTGCCGCTATCTCGCCGACGAACGACAAATGAAGTTCGTGCGCGACGGCTGGAATCTGCCGGGCGATTCCGTCTATCTGGACGAAGACGGCTACGTGTTCTATCAGGCGCGCGCCGACGACATGATCGTGTCCGCCGGCTACAACATCTCCGGCCCCGAAGTAGAAAGCGTGCTGCTGCAACACGACGCGGTCGCCGAATGCGGCGTGGTGGGCGTGCCGGACGAAACGCGCGGGCAAATCGTCAAGGCGTTCGTCGTGCTCAATCCAGATTATGGGCCGGACGACAAACTGATCGCGCAACTGCAGGATTTCGTGAAAAATAGCGTGGCGCCGTACAAGTATCCGCGTGTGATCGTTTTCGTCGACTCGTTGCCGCGCACCGAAACCGGCAAGCTCAAGCGCTTCGAGTTGCGTTCGGTGAAGTAGCCCTCTTCCTGCAGGAGACAGACCGCATGGCCGCCTCTTTCATCGAAGTCGTCGCCCATGATGGCGGCCGTTTCAACGCCTACGTCGCGCGTCCGGCGCAAGGTTCGGGCCCTGGGCTCGTGCTGTTGCAGGAAATTTTCGGCATCAACGACTCTATGAAGTCGATGGCCGACCGCTTCGCCGAAGAGGGCTACGTGGTGCTGGTGCCGGATCTGTTCTGGCGGATCAAACCGGGCGTCGAACTCGGTTACGGCGAAGCCGATATGAAACAGGCGCTCGACTATTTCGCGCGTTTCGACACCGATCTCGCCGTCGACGATATCGCGGCAACGGTTGCCACATTACGCACGCTGCCCGAGCAGGCCGGCAAAGTCGGCACGGTAGGCTACTGCCTCGGCGGCAAGCTCGCGTTCCTGAGCGCGGCGCGCACCGACGTCGATTGTGCGGTCAGCTACTACGGCGTCGGCCTCGATGCGTATCTGGACGAAGTCCCCGCGGTGCGCTGCCCGGTGGTGTTCCACTTCCCCGAAAACGACGCGCTCTGTCCGCCGGAAACGCGCGAGCGCATCGGCGCCGCATTGCGCACGCGGCCGCAAATCGAGCAATATGTGTACCCCGGTTGCGATCACGCATTCGCCGCGCCGTCGCGTCCGCAATACAACAAACCCGCCGCGATGATGGCGTATTCGCGCACGCTCGCGCTGCTGCGTAAAGTGCTCGGTCCGGTTTACGATCTGAACGCGTTGTGGGAAGCGCATTGCTACCACGAGTTCGCCACGCGCGACGTCGACGCGGTCATGCCGACCATGGTCGCGCAACCGTACGTCAATCACGTTCCCACGATGACAGGCGGCGTCGGCCATGACAATCTCAAGCGCTTCTACACGCATCACTTCGTCAACTCGAATCCCGCCGATACGAAACTGATTCCGATTTCGCGCACCATTGGTGCGGATCGCATCGTCGACGAATTCATTTTCAGTTGCACGCATTCCTGCGAGATCGACTGGCTGCTGCCCGGCGTCGCGCCGACCGGCAAGTACTTCGAAGTGCCAATGCTGGCGGTGGTGTGCTTCCGTGGCGACAAGCTCTATAACGAGCACATCTATTGGGATCAGGCTTCGGTGCTGGTACAGGTCGGCTTGCTGAACCCCGAGGGGTTGCCGGTGGCCGGCATCGAAAGCGCGCGCAAGCTGTTGGATGAAACGCTGCCGTCGAATCAGCTGATGGGCGGCAAGTCGCGCGTGTGAACGACGCAAATCGCCGACGCGGAGTAACGTTCGCGCCGCCCAGGAACTCGTAGTTGTGCTGTAAAAGTCACGGGTGCTAGACTCGAAAATTCATTGCCATCGACGAGTTGCCGGCCGGGTTGTCAGCATTGCGCCGAACGGCGGCACGGGCGGAGCGGCAACCGATCGATCGAGGCAAAGGAGCGCACTGCATGACCCATTCCATCCACGGCAACAAACGCTGGCTGGCGCTGATCGTTCTCTGCCTCGGCGTGCTGATGATCGTGCTCGACACCACGATCGTGAACGTCGCGTTGCCGTCGATCGCGGCGGACCTCGGCTTTACCGAGACCTCGCTGGTTTGGGTGATCAACGCGTACATGCTCACCTTCGGCGGCTGTCTGCTGCTGGGCGGCCGGCTCGGCGATCTGTACGGCCACCGCAAACTGTTCCTCGGCGGCATTACGTTGTTCACGGTGGCGTCGCTCGCCTGCGGCATCGCGAACTCGCAAATTCTACTGGTGTGCGCGCGCGCCGTGCAGGGCTTGGGCGGCGCAATCGTCTCCGCTGTTTCGCTGTCGCTCATCATGAATCTGTTCACCGAATCCGGCGAACGCGCCAAGGCGATGGGCGTGTACGGCTTCGTGTGCGCGGGCGGCGGCAGCATCGGCGTGTTGCTCGGCGGCCTGCTCACTAACCTGCTGAGCTGGCACTGGATCTTTCTCGTCAATCTGCCGATCGGCATCGCCGTCTACGCGCTCTGTGTCGCGCTGTTGCCTTCCGCGCGCGGTCATGCGCACGGCGAGCGGCTCGACGTGGCCGGCGCGGTGACGGTCACCGCTTCGCTGATGCTGGCCGTCTATGCGGTCGTGAACGGCAATGAGGCCGGCTGGACCTCGGCGCAAACGCTCGGCTTGCTGTTCGTCGCGCTCGCGCTGCTCGCTGCGTTCCTCGTTATCGAAGCACGGGTCCAGCATCCGTTGATGCCGCTCGGGCTGTTCCGCTTGCGCAATGTCGCGACCGCGAACGTGGTCGGCGTGTTGTGGGCCGCGGCCATGTTCGCGTGGTTCTTCATCTCCGCGCTGTATCTGCAGCGCGTGCTCGGCTACCGGCCGTTGCAGGTCGGGCTCGCGTTCCTGCCCGCCAATCTGATCATGGCGTTCTTTTCGCTGGGACTGTCGGCGCGCGTGGTGATGCGTTTTGGTCTGCGCGTTCCGCTTGCCGCCGGTCTGCTGGTCGCGGCGGTGGGGCTCGCTCTGTTCGCGCGCGCGCCGGTCAACGGCAGTTTCGTGCTCGACGTATTGCCGGGCATGATCCTGCTCGGCTTCGGCGCGGGCATCGCCTTCAATCCGATGCTGCTGGCCGCGATGAGCGACGTCGATCCGAGTGATTCGGGCCTCGCGTCCGGCATCGTCAATACGTCGTTCATGATGGGCGGGGCGCTCGGTCTGGCGGTACTCGCGAGTCTCGCCGCCGCGCGCAGCGACGCAATGCAGGCATCGGAAAGCGTCACCGCGGCGCTCAACAGCGGCTATCACGTGGCGTTTTTGTTCGGTGCGATTTTCGCGGCGGCGGCGGGTGTGCTGGGTGGACTGCTGTTGCGTCCGGGGCAACCGGGTGGTGCTGGTACGCATGATGCAGCCGCATCGGAACAAGGCCGTGCCACCGGCAACGAGGCAGCGACGGAAAACTACTGACCTGTATGCAGCGGCACGCAGCTTTGCACGGTTGAGTATGCCCGCTGCGGCCGCTCAAAGTCGAAGTCAGGGCCAAGGTCCATTACAAAACCGCAAGCGCGATCAAATGGGCCGGTTCGCGGCTGGCTATGCTGGCTTCATGCTGACGTGAGAGCCGATATGAACCCCGTTGGAAAAGCGCTCTGGTTTATCGAAAGCCACTTTGCCGGCGAGTTAACGCTCGACGACATCGCCAACTGCGGATGCGTGTCGCGCTTCCATCTGGCGCGTGCTTTTGAAGCGGCCACCGGACTTTCGGTAATGCGCTACGTTCGCGCCCGCCGTTTGAGCGAAGCGGCGCGACGCCTCGCCGACGGCGCGCCGGACATCCTGGCGGTTGCCCTCGACGCCGGTTACGGTTCTCACGAAGCATTCACGCGTGCGTTTCGCGAGCAGTTCGGCATCACGCCCGAGGCGCTGCGCGCGCGTGGTCATCTCGACACTATCGCCATCGTGGAGCCGATCAAAATGGACGAAACCCTTCTCACTCATCTGGAACCGCCGCGCTTCGAAAACGGTAAAGCGTTTCTCGTCGCGGGCCTGAACGAGCGCTATACAAACGAAACGTCCGCCGCGATTCCTTCGCAGTGGCAACGCTTTAACGACTACTTCGGCAAAGTGCCGGGGCAGGTCGGCAACGTGGCGTATGGCGTCTGCTACAACGCCGACGACGCCGGCAATATCGACTATCTGTGCGGTGTCGAAGTGAGCGACTTCTCGGCGCTGCCCGCCGAACTGAGCCGCTTGCGCATTGCCCCGCAGCGCTACGCGGTGTTCAGCCACCGCGAGCATATCTCGACCGTGCGGCGCACCTGGAACACGATCTGGAATCAGTGGCTGCCGGCATCGGGACACATTCCCGCCGATGCGCCTAACTTCGAGCGCTATGACGAGAAGTTCGATCCCGTCAGCGGAATGGGTGGACTCGAGATCTGGTTGCCGTTGAGAGCTTGATTCGAGAGTTGGCCGACTTGGCCCTACCACTCGCCGGCCTTTCTTGATCGCCTGGTGCGGCGCGGCAACCGGCTGTTGCGCCGCGTCGGCTCTTAACGCCGCGGCAATTTTCGTCGACGGGCTTTTGCGCTGTGGAGCGTTTGCGGTGGCTACGGGTGCTTTTGCTTTCTGCGATGCTTCGGCAAACAGGGTTGCCGCATGGCGTGCCGTGATGCGGCTTTGCGCAACGCCCTTCGCATCGAGCGCGATCACCTGAAACAGTTCACGGTCGCATTCGAGTTCCTGCTGATACTGCCCCGCCGTTGTGATCAAGGTATCCAGTTGACTCAACTGCCGGTCGCATAATTCGAATGCCGACAGAGCAAGCTTTTCGTACTGGAGTGCGTCGACAGGCGAACGTTCGGCCGGAGCGGACGTTCGCGAGAGCACGATGACGACGGCGAACGTCCGGTGTCGGAGTGATTGCGGGTTCGGCAGAGCCCGGCCGCTTTCCGACGCGCGATGACAACGCTCGGCCCCGATCCGCTTGATCGGGCGCTCCGCAGTAAAACAACTTCATCTGGAGCGCGCAGAGTACAAAACGTTATGAAAAACCGTACACGGTTCGTCACGGCAATATTGGCCGTGCCCGTCGCCATCGCGTTGCTCTTCATCCCATTGCCGCAGCGGATCGGGCTCGATACGCACATCGTTACGGTTGCGTCGATTCAACGCCCTCCCACAGTCGTGTTCGACTATGTCACGACCCCGGCTCACTGGCCAGTCTGGCATCCGTCATCGCTCGCGGTCAGCGGCTCGGTTGACCATCCACTCGATCTGGGCGAGCAGGTGACGGAGGAATTCCGTGTAGCGGGCAGGCGTGGCCGCGTTGTGTGGACAGTCGTCGCACGGGAGCCTCCGAGCAAGTGGACGATAGAGGGAAAGATTGATGGCAGACCGGCTGGCACCGTCACCTATTCGCTGACATCGAGCGCCAGCGGAACTCGCTTCGAACGTGAATTCACTTATCGCGCTCCGTCGTTGTGGTTCGCGATATTCAACTGGTTTATGCTGCGGGCGAGGATTCAATTGGAATCCGACACGGCAGTTTTGGGACTTAAGAGCCTTCTGGAAGCGGCGCCGCAGCATTAGAAAACTCGCTCGGCTGACGTGGCCACTTGCCGTTTTACGAACAGACTCGATCGGTCGATGCAAGTCAACTAGCGGCCGCTCGCGAGGGAAAACGAAGTGCAAGAGTGGGGCGTCATATGCCAACTACCGCACGAGATGCTACGACGCCATGAAGGACAAAGCCGACGCTCGGGCCGGGCTTGGACCATTTCCACCACCTTGATAGATTCTGCTGCTATTGCATACCAGACGACTCGTAACTCACATCGGTTACGAGCCCATTTGAATTGACCGTCACGACCAGATCACGCCTGGAGAATTTCAAGCTAAACGCTGATCCGCTTGTCGTATGGTATGAATACACCAACGCCTGTCCGTTTTTGTCCTTAATGACCGGGTAGATCGCGTAGCCTGCTGGCCTCCCAAGTAACTCAATGACTTCTGCGCGGGTCGTCTTGCCTTTGACGATTGCCGCGCGCTTCGACGCATCGAAGGCACTGGCATCGTCCTTGAACGAAGAAATGAAAACGTTAGACACCAGCGCGTCCTTCCAGAAGGCCAGTTCCAAAGATCGAGCCGGTATCACGCCAGATTCCAGTGGTGTGCCACCTGTCGACGCATAGGCGTAAGACAACAACTTTACGTCTTCATCGTTCCTGGTGACGTTGCTCTCTCGAAACGGATTACCGTATTTTGCCCGCGCCTCAGCGATTGTGGTTTTGCCCGGCGCGGAACCACCGGACACAGTCTCCAACTCGAAATGGTGGATGTTCGTCTCAATCCTCCATACTGCTCAACTTCAACCGTTGGCCATGCTATGTCGAAGGTCAGCAACGGGTCGACATATGCCTGTCGTTTTAGGCTGCGTGCGGCCAGGAACGATCGGTCGGCAGCCTTGCGTAGATTGTCGACAATAGATAATTAGCGGCGTTCGCTTCGGTCCACATGCGCGTTGCTTTGGCCGCCATGACACGTCGGCTGGTTCACAAATCCAAATTGATGTGCCAATATGATTCGCATGGAACTCCGTAATATTACGAACCAATTGCATCATCATCACGGCCGCAACCCGTTGCGCCGTGGTTCGTTACGCCCATAGCAGGGGTTTCGATCTCATAGCTCCAATCCCCTGTGCAAACGACCAAAGGCGCCTGCGGCGCCTTTTTTTATTTTTTCACCGTGAAGAGCCGAAGATGACCGAGCCGATAAGCTATCGACGCGCAACTATCGACGACATTTTGACTGTCTGCGAATTGGGCCAAATCCTGAACTCGGTCCACCATCAAGCACGCCCCGACATCTATGCAGATGCCACTACGGAGTTCGCGCGGGACAAACCGCACTGGCTGTCTACCGTTCAGGGAGATA
>WNGR01005537.1_pt1 | contig 40389 bp, 44 predicted proteins | sample 5407581 | NCBI WGS metagenome assembly WNGR01 (sample SAMN13153383, study PRJNA577476) | soil metagenome | isolation source: 80 cm soil or saprolite under Garry oak tree replicate 2 | place: USA:California | collected 2016-06-15 | reverse complement strand
CCGACGAGCTCGCCGCCCACGGCCTCTCCACCACGATTGCGGATGCGCGCTTCATGAAGCCGCTGGATACCGAGCTGGTGCTCAAGCTCGCCCGCGACCACGAGATCCTGATCACGGTCGAGGAAGGCGCGGTCGGCGGTTTCGGCTCGCATGTCGCGCAGTTCCTGACCGATCAGGGCGCGCTCGACAGCGGCATGGTGCGCTTCCGCTCCATGGTGCTGCCCGACGTGTTCCAGGACCACGACACGCCGGCGGCGATGTACGGCCGCGCCGGTCTCGACGCCAAGGGCATCGTCGCCAAGGTGTTCGAGGCGCTCGGCAAGGACGTCAAGACCGAGACGGTCAAGCTCGCCTGAGGCGAGCTTCGACCTTCGGCGAGATAGCGCGACTTTCATGAAAATCTATCTGGCAGGCCCCGATGTGTTCCCCGACGCCTCGCGGCAGATCTTTGCCGGCAATGAGGCGATGATGGATCGGGCCGACGCCATCATCGCCAATCTCACGCCGTTTCGCGGGGCCGGCGCTGATCCCGGCACCGTCTACGAGCTCGGCTACATGGCCGGTCGCGGCAAGTTTTGTCTGGCCTATTCGAACGATCCCGCCACCTATGCCGACCGCGTCACGCGGTTCATGAGCGTCACGTCCGAAGACGGGCGGCTGGTCGATGCGCAGGGGCTGACGGTCGAGGATTTTGGCCTCGTCGACAATCTCATGATGATCCATGCGCTGGAGCTCACTTCCGCCTGCCGAACCGATCGGGCGTTGAAGATGTAGAAGCTGATGGCGGCCATGATCCACACGCCAAGCCCGCCATAGAGCATCACCCAGCCAAAGCCGTTCACCAGCGCCTGATGGATGATCGGACCATCCAGCTCGGGGACTGATTGCGCGCTTCCGGCGGCGATTCTTTCGGCAAGTAGCCGAAGCTCGGCAATGCCGGCGTTCGGCACCGCTCCCTTGAGATGCGCGAGCACGCCGCTCGCCAAGATAAAGCCCATCATCGCGATATTGATTGCGAGCGAGACCATCCGGGCGCTCATGTCGATGCCGGAGGCCATGCCCGCGCGGTCGCTCGAGACCGAGCCCGTCGTCGTATTGGTGACGGGAGTATTGGTCATTCCGAGCCCGATCCCGGCAATCAGGCAGCCGGGCAACATCGTCAACCAGTTCGTCTCTGCCGCCGTGCTGCCGAGCCTCATCAGGATGAATCCAACGCCGATGGTGAACAGCCCGCCCGGAATGATGATGCCGGGCTGATAGCGCAGCGAAAGCCGTTCGGCCAAAGGCGGCATCACGAGCGTTGGCAGCGTATAGGCGAGCAGCGCGAGCCCTGCCGATATGCTGTCATAACCGAGGCCAGCGTGAAACCAGATCGGCAGATAGATCATGAAGGGCCAGTAGCTAATGTTCATCGCCGCCGAACCGATGACCGCGCCTGAAAAGTCACGAATCCGGAACACGGAGAAGTCGAACATCGGCCGCGGACTGACGTTTTCGGCAATGAGGAAGATGACGAAGCTCGCGACGGACACGCCGAGGATCGCAAGCGCCGCCAGGCTGGCAAAACCGAAATCCGGTCCCTGCGTGATGTAGAAGGCGAGGCAGAAGACGGACAGCGAAAGCGTCAGGATACCTGCGATGTCGAGCTTGCCTGCCTTCGGGTCCCTCGACTCATGAACGCCGCCCAGCGTCAGCCCGAAGGCAACAGCGGCGAGCAACACATGCACCAGAAACACCCATTTCCAGCTCAGGACCGCAACGATCGCCCCGCCAATGAGGGGACCGAATCCCAGACCGATGCCGAAGATAACGCCCCACCAGCCAAAGGCGCTCGCGCGCTGCTTGCCGCCTTGGAATTCGTGCGACAGCACGGCAACCTGACAGATCAGCATCGCACCGCCGCTCGCGCCCTGCAAGAATCGGGCGATGATGAGCGTCACGACGTCCTCGGCAAGGCCGCACATGAGTGACGTGAGACCGAATGCGGCGATGAAGATGGCGAACATGCGCTTGCGTCCGTAGCGATCCGCCAGCGTGCCCGTCGCCATCAATACGGTGGTGACGGCAATTGTGTAGGCGTTCATGATCCACTGCAACTGCTTGAAGTCGGCGTGCAATACCTGCTCCAGCGTGGGCAGGATGGCGGGGATGCTCGAAATCTCCAGTCCGAACATCAGGCACGAAAGGCATACGGCAGACAGAACGATCACGCCTCGGCGTGTCAGGGCTTGGGTCATATTGCGTCTCTCTGTCGATGCGACGCCGATGGCATAATCCATGCTCCTGCCAACACCCTGGCAGCATCGACGTCCTGATTTGCACACAAACAATTGAGGCAGCGGGAATGAATCCGCTACCGCATTGCGTTGCCGCGCAAGCTAGTCGCCGCTACATCAGTTTAGAATTGGTTGGCTGGATATTTCAGAGACAACAAATCTGGATCACTCACATGACCTCGCTGGATGTCGACGCCGTCAAGGCCTTCGTCACGATCGCCGACCTCAAGAGCTTTACGCGCGCAGCGGGAGCGCTTGGTACCACGCAGGGTGCGATCAGCGTGACGTTAAGGCGGCTGGAAGACCGCCTCGGCAAGAAGCTGATCGAGCGGACACCGCGGCTGGTGCGCCTGTCGGCCGAGGGCGCGGCGTTCCTCCAGCCCGCGCGCGACTTCCTCGCCGCACACGATCGCGCCCTCGCCGGGATCGCGCCGGTTCGCCGCCGCTTTTCACTGGGGATTGCCACCCATGTCGGGGGACCGGAAGTGCCGACCTTGCTGACGCGGCTGAATGCCTATGACCCCGCACTCACCATCGAAGTGCGGCTCAACGACTCCCGCGAGTTGCTGGATGCTTTCGACGGCGGTGAAATCGATGCGGCGATCATCCTTCGCGGGGACGACCGGCGAGATGGCGAGGTCCTTGCAGCCGAGCATTTTGGCTGGTTTGCCGCCCCTGGCTTCGTGCATCGTGCTGGCGAGCCGTTGCCCTTGGCGGCATCCTCGCCGGCCTGCGGCATCCTGAACGTCGCCCGCCGCGCGCTCGACGCAGCTGAAATACCGTCGACGGAAGTTTTCCTCGGCTGCGGTTCTTTTGCTGTTGCAGATGCCGTCACAGCAGGCCTCGCCACGTCGGTGTTCTCTCACCGTCTGGCGCCGCCCGGCACGGTCGAGGTCAGCCGGCGGCTCGGACTCCCGGCCATTCCGTCATCGGAGATCGTGCTGCTTTCAGCGCTCTCCGACACAAAGTCCCGCGGGGGGCTCAGAACGCTGGCCGCTGCCTTTCGCGAACATCGCCCACCCGTAGTGGCAGCGCCGCGTCAGATTGTGCGCGTCTGAGGAAGGCCGTCGGCCATTATCGCCGGTGCGTTGACGAAGGATGCGCCCGCCTGCCCTCCAGGAGGGGGCGCTCCGATGCGAACGACTTTGTGAGGAAGTCAAGGGTGGCGCGGATACGGGCGGTGCGCTTGAGATCATCATGCGTGAGCAGCCACAGTGCCGAACGGGGCTCCGCGAAAATCCTCTGCGTGACACGGCGTAGACCGGGCGCAAGATCGCCCACGTAGCAGGGAAGCAGGGCGAGGCCCAAACCGGCATCGGCCGCGTCGCGGAGCGCGGGAATCGCGTCGACCCGGCAGGCGATGCGTGCCCCGCGTGCGTGTTCGTGCATCCATTGCCCGATGACGGTCGTTGCCAGTGCACCGTCAATTCCGATCCAATCGTGCGCGGACAGATCCTTGCCGTCGCGCCGCGAGAGATAAGCGCGCGATCCGTAGATAGCATGCGCGATATCCGCCACGCGCCGTCCCACCAGGATCTCCGGAGGTGCCGGCGTCGGCCGGATCGCGATCTCGGCCTCCCGGCGCGTGAGATTTGCCATGGCATTCGATATGACGATTTCGAGCTGAATCTCAGGGTGCAACGCGCGCATCGCCGGCAGGTGCCGTATCACCATCGCGCCGAGCGTATCGGTGGTTGCGATCCGGACCGTGCCGAACGGCCTCAGGTCCTGACCGGAAAGCTTTCGCTCCAGCGTGAGCACCTCCTCTTCGAGGCGGGCCGCCGATGCGGCTGCGGTCTCGCCGGCCGGTGTCGGCGCATAGCCGTCGCGGAAGCGTTCGAACAAGCGCGCCCCGATCTTTTCTTCGATCGCGCCTAGCCGACGAAACACCGTCGAATGCGTCACATTCAGCCGGCGCGCCGCACCGGAGAGCGTGCCTTCGCGAAACACCGCGAGTACGAGGTGGAGATCGTTCCAGTCCATCGACCTGTGCATTTTTGCAAACTCAGTTCGTGATATCTGACAATAGCTAATCACAAACGGACAGGCCACATCCCCATCCCCCTCTCCGGTCGACCGGCTCCTGCCATCGGCGAGCATCGACCTTGGCGAGAGGTGAAACGTGACAACCGAAACCGCTGAATCCAGGCCATTCCTGCCTGCCGATCAATCGGCCGGCGATCCCCGGCGCTGGCTCGCATTGCCCGTGCTGCTAACCGGCGCGTTCCTTCCGATCCTCGACTTCAATGTCGTCAACCTGGCGCTGCCCGCCATCCGCTCCGACCTCGCCGCAAGCTCAAGCGAGGTGCAGTTCGTCATATCGGCCTATGCCGCGACTTATGCGGTGTTCATGATCACAGGCGGTCGGCTCGGTGATCTCTATGGCCGGCGGCGGATGTTCCTGCTCGGTGTCGCGGGATTCACGATCGCCTCGATGCTCTGCGGCGTCGCCTGGTCGCCTGCCGTCCTCGTCGCTGGACGTATCCTCCAGGGCCTGACCGCGACGGCGATGGCGCCGCAGGTCCTCGCTTCGATCCGCGTGCTGTTTCCGGCTGCCGAACAGGGACGAGCCCTCGGCCTTTACGGCGCGACCTTCGGCTTGGCCAATATCTGCGGCCAGGTGCTGGGCGGCGTCCTCGTCTCCTCGCATCCCCTGGGATTGGCCTGGCAGGCGATCTTTCTCACTAACGTGCCGATCGGTCTTGCCGCCTTCATCGGCGGGCTGCTCTACCTGTCCGACTCACGTTCGCTAGAGCCGCAGCGACTCGATGTCGGTGGCGTGGCGCTGCTATCGCTGACCCTCGCCCTCCTGGTCTATCCGCTGGTCGAAGGTCGGGAAACCGGATGGCCGGCATGGATCATCGCCATGCTGATCGCCATGCCATTCGCCCTCATGGCTTTCGTTCGTTTCGAAGCGCGTCTGACTGCGCGCGGCGGCGATCCGCTGGTCGCTCTCCATCTGCTGCGCAAGGGCGCTTTCATGATCGGGCTCGTGATAGCGCTGTTCTTCTACATGCTTTCCTCGTTCTACCTGACCTTCGCCGTCTATCTACAGAGTGGATTGCACGAAACACCGATGGCGGCCGGCTTCGCCACCCTGCCCTTCGCTGTCGGATTCTTCGTGGCTTCGCTCGTTTCGTCCTCGGTCATGCAGTGGCTCGGGGCGCGCACGCTGACGCTGGGCTTTGCTCTCCAGGTCCTCGGCTTCGGCGTCGTGATGCTCTCGGTCGCGAAGGTCCTGCCACAAAGCATGACGCCTGGTCTGGTCTGCGCCGGATTGGGCTTTGGAACCGTGATGCCAGCGGTCATCAAGGCCGTCATCGGCAACATCGAGGCGCGCCATGCCGGGCTGGCCTCGGGGATCATGATCTCCACGTTCCAGATCGGCGCCGCGCTCGGCGTCGCCATTATCGGCGGTGTTTTCTACAGCGCGCTCGGCGCACGGCAGGACGTCGAGGCTTATGCGCACGCCTTCACCCTCGCGCTCGGCTGCAACGTGGCGCTGCTGGCGCTGGGCGGCGTGTTATCATTGTGGCTGCCGGGCGAGCAAAAACCGGAGGCCTGAAACATGACGGTAGCCGAAGCGCTGCACCACATTCGCAGCAAATTGGTTGACTTGCGGGTGAATGGCTTGCGAAAAGCCCGGGAACGTAACACGACTTGACCGCGTTCGAGGTTTGCGTTGCCATAACGGCTGAAGCACCTCGCTTCAGCCCACTGAGATCATGAGCCTCGCATGTCCTCTCCTCGCAAACGGATCGATCTGCTGCTGGTCGAGCGCGGCCTGTTCGAGAGCCGGGCGCGGGCGCGCGCGGCGATCGAGGCCGGGCTCGTCACCGCGAACGACAAGCCTGTGGCAAAACCGTCCGAGACCATCGCGGAAGACGCGGTGATCCAGGCCGAGCCGGCACATCCTTTCGTCTCACGTGGCGGCGTCAAGCTCGCCGGCGCGCTGGAGCGTTATCCGATCGAGATCGAGGACCATGTCTGCCTTGACGTCGGCGCCTCCACCGGCGGTTTTACCGAGGTGCTGCTGGCGAATGGAGCGAGCCTGGTGTTCGCGATCGATGTCGGCACTGGCCAGTTGCATCCCTCGCTGCGCAGTCATCCCAAGATCGTGTCGATGGAAGAGACCGACATCCGCGCCTATGACGGCAAGCGGCTGCCGGCGCGGCCTGATGTCGTCGTTATCGACGTCAGCTTCATCTCGTTGAAGACGGTGCTGCCCGTCGCGCTGTCGCTCGCGGCGGCGCCGATGAGCCTGCTCGCGCTGATCAAGCCGCAATTCGAGGCCGACCGAAAACACAACAAGAAGGGCATCATCCGCGACGCCGCCGTGCGTCAGGAGATCTGCGACGACATCGCAGCCTTTGCCGCCTCGCTTGGCTGCACCGACATCGCGGTGTTTCCCTCATCGATTGCGGGCGGCGACGGCAATATCGAATTCTTCCTGGGCGCGCGCCGTGGTTGAACGCGTGAAGATCGATCACGTCGGCCATCGCGGCGACGGCGTCTCGCTCGACGCGGGCGATACAGTCTATGTGCCCTACACGCTTGGCGGCGAGACCGTCGAGGTCGAGCATGTCGCGGGCAACCATCCTGATCGTCGCAAGCTGCTCGCGGTTGACATCGCAAGTCCCGAGCGCATCGAACCGTTCTGTCCGCATTTCGGCGTCTGCGGCGGCTGCGCGATCCAGCACTGGGCGGCCGAGCCGTATCATGCCTGGAAGCGCGGCATCGTGGTCGAGACGCTGGCGCAGGCCGGCATCGATTGCGAGGTCGCGCCGCTGGTCGATGCCCATGGCATCGGCCGCAGGCGCGTCACGCTGCACGGCCGGTTCAGCACGCACAATGTTCTCAAGGTCGGCTTCGCGGCAGCGAGCTCGCATGACGTCATCCCGATCCATCGCTGTCCGATTCTCGATCCCGCGCTCGACGGTGCGCTCGATGCCGCCTGGGCGCTCGCCGAGCCGCTGACGTCCAAAATGCCGGTGACAAAGCCGCTCGACTTCCAGGTCACCGCGACCGCCAACGGCCTCGATGTCGACGTGCGCGGCTCCGGCCCGCTGCCGACGCCGCTGATTACGGCGCTGTCACGCGTCGCCGAGCAGCACCGCCTGGCGCGGCTGACGCGGCACGGTGAGCTGGTGCTGCAACGCCTGCCGCCGACGTTGCAGATGGGCCGCGCCGAGGTGACGCTGCCGCCGGGATCTTTCCTGCAAGCGACCGTCGCAGGCGAAGAGACGCTTGCGTCTCTCGTCGCGGAGCGCGTCGGCAAGGCCAAGGAGGTCGCCGACCTCTTCTGCGGCGTCGGTCCCTTTGCCTTGAGGCTTGCGGAGAAATCGCGCGTCGCAGCCTATGACAACGATGCTGGCGCTGTCGCCGCGCTGGCAAAGGCCGCGCGCACACCGGGGCTAAGGCCGATCAAGGCCGAGCCGCGCGACCTGTTTCGCCGTCCCTTGGTGCCGCCTGAGCTGCGTGACTTCGACGCCGTGGTATTCGACCCGCCGCGTCAGGGCGCGCAGGCGCAGGCGCTCAAGCTTGCCGCAAGCAAGGTGCCGGTCGTGATCGCAGTCTCCTGCAACGTCGCGACCTTCGCTCGCGACGCCCGGCTGCTGATCGACGGCGGTTACAGTATCGAGACCGTGGTGCCGGTCGACCAGTTCCGGCACACGCCGCACGTGGAATTGGTGGCGCGATTTACGCGGTAACGTATTAGCGCCGAATAGCGCCGAGCGCCGGCGACTCGCCGGGCAGCATGTTTGATCTGATATCGCTGTCCATGCGGCCCGAGTCCTGCTGGGTGAACCCGGCCCCGAACGTCAGGCTGAGGTTGGAGGTCGGCTTGAATTCGACACCCGCAAACGCACCGTATCCCGGTGCAGCGCCCGAGGTCAGCGGCGCAACCGAGCTGCCAATGCCGTTGCCGTATTTCAGCGTGTCGAAACCGGCAAAGAACGTCACGGGCAGGCCGCCCGCAGTCTTGGTGTTGTAACCGAACTGCGAACTATCATAAGAGAGCGCGCTGAAATTTCCGTCTGGCCCAGTCTGGCTGAGGCCGCCCCAATTGAGGTTGCCGCGTTGGCTCCCGACAAAGAAGCCGTTCGCAAAATTGGCGCGCCCGCTGGCATCGAAGCTTGGAAAGTTGCCATAGTTATCGGAGCTCTGGCCGGCACTGCCGCCAAAGCCGAAAGCACCGCCCGGTATGAAATACCCCAGGGGCGCAACTTGCGCATGAACCGGCGTTCCGCCGAGGCAAAGCACGGCGAAGAGAGCTGCGAGACCGCAAGAACCTGCAAGGCTGGACATTCAGGCTTCCGTCAAAAACCTCGGAGATTATACCCTCCGGATGGCGCGAATGCCAGCGGAGCAATACGGTCGTCGCGTCATCAAGTTCCAGGATTACGTTGTCCTGACGCGTTGAACCTCCCCCGCGCCGGATTGACCCATAGAGAGGACGCGCAAGCCCAAGTCGCGGCTTTGATCGCGAAGGCCTGGCGCGGTCCGGTAACGCGCGATTGCGCAGACCCTTGAAAAAATACCTGACATTTGCACGGAGGCTGTCATGGAGGTCAATTCCGACAGGTTGAATGCCTTTATGGGCAAGATGGTCACCGAGTTCGGTGCAGCGATGAATGCATCGCTGGTCCTGCTTGGGGACAAGCTCGGTCTCTACCGCACCCTCGCCGCCAAGGGACCGATGAATTCGTCCGAACTCGCAAGCGCCACCGGAACGGCGGAGCGCTATGTCCGCGAATGGCTGTCGAGCCAGGCAGCGTCCGGCTACGTCGAATACGATTCCGCATCGAGAAACTTCTCGATGCTGCCGGAGCAGGCGATGGCGCTGGCCGACGAGGACAGCCCGGTTTTCCTCGGCGCGTTCGGCAATCTCATTGCCTCGGCGTTTCTCGACGAGCCGAAGATTTCGGATGCATTCAAGAGCGGCAAGGGCGTCGGCTGGAACCGGCGCAGCGAGTGCCTGTTCTGCGGCACGGCCCGCTTCTTCCGCACCGGCTACATGCATCATCTGGTGCAGGAGTGGCTGCCCGCGCTCGATGGCGTCGTGGACAAGCTGAAGCGCGGCGCCAAGGTCGCCGATGTCGGCTGCGGGCACGGCATCTCGACACGGCTGATGGCGGAGGCGTTCCCGAACTCGCGCTTCTACGGCTTCGATTATCACGAGGGTTCGATCGAGGCCGCGCGCCGGTCGGCCGCCGAGGCAAAGCTGGGCGACCGGGTCAGCTTCGCAGTCCATTCCGCTAAAACCTATCCGGCCGAAGGCTATGATCTCGTCTGCTTCTTCGATTGCCTGCACGACATGGGCGATCCCGTCGGCGCCATCCGTCACGTGCGCGAATCCATGACGAAGGACGGCACCTGCATGCTGGTCGAGCCGTTCGCCAACGACCGCCTCGAAGACAATCTCAACCCGGTCGGGCGCGTCTACTATGCGGCGTCGACCATGATCTGCACGCCGGCCTCGCTCGATCAGGAGGTCGGCCTGGCGCTGGGCGCGCAAGCCGGCGAGGCAAGGCTACGCAAGGTCGCAAGCGAAGGTGGCTTGACGCGCTTTCGTCGCGCCACTGAGACGCCCTTCAACCTGATCCTGGAGGCGCGGATCTGACCACGGCGGACGCGCGGCCGACGACGTCAGGCCGCGGCGTCCGTCCCCATCCCGAATGTGAGCTGGTTGCCGTCGGCATCGACGACATCGAAATCGCGCATGCCGTAGTCGCGGTCCTCCGGCTGGTTGATGAGCCTTGCACCACGTCCCGACACCTCGGCATAGATCTGGTCGACGTCCCGGACAAAAACGCAGATGGCGCCATGGCCGGGAAGTCGCTTCGTCCTGCTCGATGCGAGCAGGTGCAAGGCGACCTCGTCGCGGCAAAGGCAGGCATAGGACAGGGGCTGGCCGTATTCGAACGTGACCTGAAAGCCGAGCACGTCGCGATAATAGGCGAGGCTCGTTGCGATGTCAGAGACGACGAAGACAGTGGCAGAGCCTGCCATCATCGGGCGTTCGTCAGTCATTGCAGACTCCCTGTCGCGAGCGATCTCCGGCGCGCAGACTAGCATGCGATCACGAGGCCTTGCACGACCCATCCCGCGACGTAAGCTGGCGGCCGAACACGGCGGCGACAGTCCGCCGGAATGGGAGGATGACGATGAGATATCTGGGCCTGGCGCTGGTTGTGCTGTTCACCGTAGCGAATTCGGGAGCCGGTCGCGCCGGCGAGCCGACGCGCTTTACGCCGCTGAAGCCGGATGAGCTTGCGCCGCCGCAGAAGGAATGGGCTGATGCGATCGCGGTGCCGCCGCGCAATGCCAAATTCACCAACCCGCCCTACCGCGCCTATATCCGCAATCCCGAGCTCGCGCCAAAGCTCTCGGCCATGTCGGACTATCTGCGCTGGAATTCGTCGCTGCCGGCGCGGCTCAGCGAATTCGCCATCCTGATCACGGCGCGGCAATGGACAGCGCAATACGAATGGTTCGCGCATTATCCCCTCGCGATGAAGGCGGGACTCGATCCGCAGGTCGCCAAGGATGTCGCAGGCGGCGTGCGGCCGCAGGCGATGAAGGACGACGAAGCCGCCCTCTACGACCTCGCGATGGCGCTCTATCGCGACAAGAAGGTGTCCGACGAAATCTACCGCGCGGCGCTGCAAAAGTTCGGCGAGCGCGGCATCATGGATATCATCGGCCTGATCGGCTATTACGATCTGGTCTCGATGACGCTGATCACGATGCAGGCGGAAGCGCCGAACGACAGCGTGCCGCCACTGCCGCCGCTTGCAGCCAAGTAGCGGCTCGCGCAGACCCGCTAGTCGACAACTTTATCTCCGTCACCATGGGGCGCGCTGCGCTCCATGGAAAGCACCTCAGGATGACGGAGTTGACAGTTCCGTCAATGGAAGCGCTGAGACAATGCGGGGAGCCCAACCGTGAACGGCTACGCGGTCTTGTCCACCGAAGACGATGAATCTGCCGGCGGGTATTTCGTCACGGGCACCATGAAGGACTTGTTGCCGACCTGGTAGATGATCTTGCCGTTCTGTCCGTCATCCGTCGCGATCTGCGACTGCCCGAACATGATGACGTTCTTGTAGACGATGCCGGTGCCCTGGCGGGTGATGCCGTCGGTGGTGACGCTGACCTGCGCTTCATTGCCGTTGACGGCAAGCACGCGAAAGCTTGCGCTTTTGCCGTTGTCGCTGGAATAGCCGCCCCAGCTTCCCATCAGGCGGCTGTCGGAGGCCGGCGGCGCCTGCTTCTCGAGCGACGCGGTCTGCTTGCCAGCGCCGCCCGCGGAGAACAAGAGCACCAGGTTCTTACCGTCCTTGGTGCCGACCGTGACCGAGCCGAAGGTGATAAGCGCGCCACTGACCTGGCCAAAACCGCGCTCGGTGTGCCCGTTATGGGTGTACTCGACCTGCGCCCGGGCACCGCGGATGTTCACGACCTTGAAGCCGACGGGCTGGTTGTTGCCCGTCCAATTGCCCTTCCATTCACCGAGCAGAGCGCTCTGGTGATACACCCGCTCGTTGGCGGGCGAAATCTGGCTGGTGCTTTGCGTGACGATGGCCATGAGCTTGCTCGATGAATGGGTCCGACGAACCCGCTTGCTTTCGAGCACTGGCAAGGAGCGTCAGAAACATTCAGAAACAAATCTGATTAGGGCCACGCCGTCGTTAACAAGCGGTTAATTTCAACCGCCGGGTGCGATGGGGCAAATGGTCTCATCGGGGATGCGCCTCAGCGGCCCCAGCGGTCCGACCAGATCTTCTCGCCGATCGTGCAGCTGACGCGCGGCTCCTTGTCCTTCTCCGCAACCCGCACCACCGGACGTTCGGGCGTGCGGCCTGCGACCTCCATCAGGAGCTTGGTGCGGATCGCCTCCTTGAACTTGTCGCGGTCCTTGATCGTGATCACGAAGGAGCCGGGGCCACCGACGACGCAGTCCTCGTAGTAGTAATCGAGATTGTCGATATCCATGGTCGAATAGGACGGCTCCTTGACCATGATCGGCAGGCCGTTGATGACGATGCCCTTCTCGAGCGCGGCGTCGCGCGCCAAGGTGACCGGGCCGCCATTGTTGTTGGGACCGTCGCCGGAGATGTCGATGACGCGGCGAAGCCCGTGATAGGGATCCTCGTCGAACAGCGGCATCGCGAAAGTGATCGCACCGGAGATCGAGGTGCGCGAGGCGCGGCGGATCGGCGTCTTCATGATCTCGGAGGCGACCGCGTCCGCAGTCTCCGGTCCGTCGATCACCCGCCAGGGAATGATGATCTTCTGGTCGGTGGACGCCGCCCATTCGAAATAGGTCACCGCGATCCGGCCGTTGGGGCCGGCCTTCAGCGCCTGCAAGAACTCCTTCGACTGGATCGCCTGCGCGTAGCCTTCGCGCTGGATCGCGAGCTCGTCCATGTCCATCGAGTAGGAGACGTCGACCGCGAGGATCAGCTCGACATCAACCGACTGCGCATCCCCGTCGGCTGCCTGCCGCTGCGGTTGATTTCGCGGCGGTTCAAATTTAGGTCCTGGCGCCGCGATGCCCGCGACGTCCCCTCCGGCAAGCACGCCGGCCACCAGCACAGCCCCGATCGAGAACAGCAAGCGCATCGCAGTCTCCCGTCGTATGACGCGATGGTGACATGCAAACGCCTTGCCGCAAAGGACGAAGATCGCTCGTGCTTCACATTTGAGTTAGGAATTTGCTCGTTAGGAATTTCGTACGTTGCGCGAAAACCGCCGCCATGTCGCCACGCTTGCGCCGCCACGCATGCGAGCCACGGGAGAGCGTCCCCACCCACTTGTTCCACGCGATTTCCATGCTAGGCTGACCGCACAGATGGGGATGGAGTCCCCCGACAGCCGCCCGGCGGTCGATGATCGTACTGGGCTGATGACTCCTGCTTGAGGTGCGGCAATCAATGAGCCTCTGCCTTTGGCGGGAGCATGGACAAACCCGCCGATGGCGGGTTTTTTGTTGCCTGATGACGAAGGCCAGGACTTGAAGGCAAAGACGTGACGACGACGACACCCAACGCTGCGCGCGCCGGACTTCCCAGGGGGATCTGGGTGCTCGGCTTCGTCTCGATGCTGATGGACGTCTCATCCGAGATGATCCACGCACTGCTGCCGGTCTATCTCGTCACCGTGCTCGGCGCCACCACGCTGACTGTCGGCTTCATCGAGGGCATCGCGGAGGCGACGGCCTCGATCACAAAAATCTTCTCCGGCGCGCTGTCGGACTGGCTCGGCCGGCGCAAGCTGCTTGCCGCGCTCGGCTATGGGCTCGCCGCCTTCACCAAACCGCTGTTCCCGCTCGCCCCCAGCGTCGGTTGGCTGGTCGCGGCGCGCTTCATCGACCGCGTCGGCAAGGGCATCCGCGGCGCCCCGCGCGATGCGCTGATCGCCGACATCGCACCGGCTGGCTTGCGCGGCGCGAGTTTTGGCCTGCGGCAATCGCTCGACACCATCGGCGCCTTCGTCGGACCGCTCGCCGCAATCGGCCTGATGTGGTGGACCGCGGACAATTTTACCGCCGTGTTCTGGGTGGCCGTGCTGCCGGCGTTTCTGTCGTTCGGCCTGATCGCGCTTGCGGTGAGCGAGCCGGAGCCGGACGCAAGCCGGGAACTTACGAAAAATCCGCTGAACCCCGCCGCGATGCGGCAGCTCGGCGCAGTCTATTGGCGCGTCGTCGCGGTCGGTGTCGTGTCGGCCTATCCGGCCGGCGTATTGTCGGACCGGGTCAACCGGACCGCCCTGCTCGCGCTTGGCCTGGTCTTCCTCGCCGGCGCCGATCTCGCGCTCGCGCTGCTGCCGAGCCTTGCGGGCCTCGCGCTCGGCGTCGTGCTGTGGGGATTGCACATGGGATTGACGCAGGGCCTGCTTTCGGCGCTCGTCGCCGATACGGCGCCGCCGCACTTGCGCGGCACCGCATTCGGCTACTTCAACCTGTTCACGGGCATTGCATTGCTGGCGGCGAGCGTGATCGCCGGGGCGCTGTGGGACGCTTACGGCCCGGCCGGCACATTCCTCGCAGGGCTCGGCTTCGCGTTGGCCGCGCTGGTGGGGCTGCTCGTGATTGGCAATGGACTGGCAGCGGAGCGCAAGTGATGAGGGGAGACAATTCGTCGTGCTGAGCGGAGTGATCGCGATCGTGATCGGCAGCGTGTTCGGCGGCTGCGCGCGCTATTTCGTCTCCGGCGCGATCGCGCGACGGTTGGGCGAAACCTTCCCCTGGGGCACCATGACCATCAACGTCACCGGCGCCTTCCTGATCGGCATCTTCGGGGCGCTGGCGACCCATCCCGGCTCGGTCTTCGCCTCGCCCAACCCGTGGCTGTTCGCGGTCACCGGGTTCCTCGGCTGCTACACCACCGTGTCTTCGTTCAGCCTGCAAACGCTGACCTTGGCGCGCAGCGGCGAGCCGATGCATGCCCTCGGCAATGTCGTGGTCTCGGTCGGGCTGTGCCTTGCCGCCGTGAGTTGCGGCTTTTTCCTCGCCGACAGTCTTGGAGGCTAGAGGCGGATGACTGCTCCCTCCTCCACCGGCCGCTGGCGCAGCGCGATGCTCTATGCCTGGGTTTCCTTCGGCAGCATCCTTGGCGGGCTCGCGCGCTATTTCGTCTCCCTCCTGCTCGACACTGGCCCTGGCTTCCCCGTCGCGACGCTGTTCATCAATGCTACGGGATCGCTGATCATCGGCTTCTACGCAACGCTGACCGGCCCTGACGGGCGTATGCTGGCGCGGCCGGAGCACCGGCAGTTCGTCATGACCGGGTTCTGCGGCGGTTACACCACCTTCTCGGCCTTCAGCCTGGAGACCTTTCGCCTGTTCCATGGCGGCATGAGATTGACCGCGCTCGCCTATGTCGCGGCATCCGTCGTCTGCTGGCTGGTGTCGGTGTGGCTCGGCAATATGATGGCGAGCCGCTACAACCGCTTGAAGAGGAGCTGACCATGCAAATTCCCAGTCAAGCAGTCTCACTCCGGATCTTCATCGGCGAGAGCGACCATTTCGACGGCAAGCCGCTTTATGAAGCGATCGTGATGAAGGCGCGCGAGCTGCACCTCGCCGGCGCCACGGTGCTGCGCGGCCCGATGGGTTTTGGCAAGTCGAGCCGGCTGCACACCTCAAAGATCCTGCGGCTGTCGGAGGATCTGCCGCTCCTGATTGAGATCGTCGACAGCGAGGACAACATCAACGCATTCCTGCCCATCCTGGATGGCATGATGTCGAGCGGGCTGATCACCTTGGAGAAAGTCCAGGTCCTGCAATATGGTGAGAAGGCCGCGGGCTAACGACGCGGCTGGAACCCAGAGACGCCCGCCATTTCAGGAGGCGGAATGAACGACACCATTACCAAGCCGAAAACCAGGACAAAGACCAAGGTCGAGCGGCCAAAGCTGCATAAGGTCATCCTGATCAACGACGATTTCACGCCGCGTGAGTTCGTCACCATGATCCTGAAGGCCGAATTCCGCATGACCGAGGATCAGGCCTACAAGGTCATGATCACCGCGCACAAGCTGGGCGCTTGCGTGGTCGCCGTGTTCACCAGGGACGTCGCCGAAACCAAGGCCACCCGCGCCACCGACGCCGCCCGCACGAAAGGCTATCCGCTGCTGTTCACGACGGAGCCGGAGGAATAGGGCGCGCCGCCTCCTTGAGGCGCGCCATGATGATCTCGTCGTGATAGATCCCGTTGACCAGGATGGCCATCCGCCGGGTGCCCTCCTCGACAAACCCGACCTTTCGATAGAGGGCTGCCGCAGCAATATTGGTCGCGAACACCCTATTGGTCGCGAACACCCCGAGCTCGATGCGCCGGAACCCGAACGCATCCGAGGCCTGAACCGCCTGCCGCAGCAGCCTTTCGCCAAATCCTCTGCTCCTGAATTCCGGCAGAAGCCCCATGAAGAGATCGCCGACATGCGCCGAAACGGCGCGACTGGCCGGCGGCACGTTGCACCATCCGACCACGGCGCCGTCCAGCACGGCGACGATCTGCGGATAGCCGCGCTCGACATTGCGCGCAACGAAGGCGCGGACCTGTTCGATCGGGGGCGCCTCCACGAGCGCGATGTATTTGCGCTCGCGGGCAACGACATCGACGGCGGCGCGAAAGGCGTCGGTGTCGGCGACCTCGATCTGGCGGAATTCGACGCTCATGGGCGGTCTCGCTGCTTCAGCCCAGCATAGCGCGATTGTTCCGCCGTCGCGACGGGTGTCAGGCCATCACCACCGGCGTCTCCTCCGCGAGCCCATACACGCGCTGCGCCTTGGAAAATCCGGCGATCGGAAATTCACCGAGCTCGCGCCAGCCTTCGCGGCAGACGTTTGCAAAGCCCTCCGACACCACGACGGTGCGTCCCAGGCGGCCAGCGATCTTCTCCAGCCGTGCCGCAAGATTGACGGCGGGGCCGATGCAGGTGAAGTCGAGTCGGTCGCCACCGCCGATATTGCCGTAAAGGATCTTGCCGACATGCAGGGCGACGCCGAAGCGGAAGCGCTCGACCACGTCGCCGACCGGGTGCGCCAGCGCCTCGACGCTGGCGCGGGCTTCGCGTGCAGCTTCCAGCACGCGCGCGCAGACATGTTCGGCGTCACCGACATATTCGTCGATCGGGAACACCGCGAGCAGGCCGTCGCCCATGAATTTCAGGACCTCGCCGCCATGGGCGCGGATCGCCGTGACCTGGCAGTCGAAATAGCGATTCAGGATATCGACCACCGTCTCGGCCGGCAGCCGGTCAGACAGCGCGGTGAAGCCGCGCAGGTCCGAAAGCCAGATTGCGGCCTGCATGGTGTCGTTGTGGCCGCGGCGGATCTGGCCGCCGAGGATGCGCTCGCCAGCGCGGTTGCCGACATAGGTGTCGAGCAGCGTCGCGGCGGTGCGGCGCAGAGTGACGATCTCACTGACGCGGGCGAGCGGCGCCACGATGGAGCGGATCGTCGCGATGTCGTCGTCGCTGAAACCACCGGGATGTTGCGTGGTCCAGCTGCAGGCGTGGATCGAGCCGTCGAGAAAGCGCATCGGCGTCGCGATGTAGTCGGTAACGCCCTCGGCGCGCATGTCTTCCAGGAACGGAAACCGCTTGGTGTCGAGCTCGTCGATGCGTCCCCTGACTTCCAGTCCCTCCTCGAACACGATCCGAAGCGGGCTCCGCGCGAATTCGGGCGTGGCCAGGATCTCGAAATCGACGGTGCCGACCTCGACCTCCTGGCCCTGCCGCCAGATGAAGTTGCGGCCGAAGATTTCGGGATGCAGCGTGCGGATGAAAACGCCAAACCGCCACAGTGGCAGGCCGGCCGCAACGAGATGCTCGCAGGCGTTGGAGATCATCTCGGCCGGCCCCCGCGACGACCTCGCGCCGTCGATCAGCCAATTGATGATGCGCTGGAGTTCGGAGGTTTCCATGGCCGCATTTGCCGACGAAGTTGTGGGATCGTCAAGCTGCGCGGTAGGCTGGTGCCGTTGGCGCTACCGCCCGACCTGCCCGCGATCGCGCAAAAAGTGATCCGCCAGCACGCAGGCCATCATGGCCTCTCCAACCGGGACGGCGCGGATGCCGACGCAGGGGTCGTGGCGGCCTTTGGTCATGATCTCGGTGTCGGCGCCGCTGCGATCGACGGTCAAACGGGGCTGAAGGATCGACGAGGTCGGCTTCACCGCGAAGCGCACCACCACCGGCTGGCCGGTGGAGATGCCGCCCAGAACGCCGCCGGCATGATTGGACAGGAACCGCGTGCCGTCATTGCCGGTGCGCATCTCGTCGGCATTCTCTTCGCCGGTCAATTCAGCGGCGCCAAAGCCGGCGCCGATCTCGACGCCCTTGACCGCGTTGATGCTCATCATCGCAGACGCAAGCTCGGCATCGAGCTTGGCGTAGATCGGCGCGCCCAGCCCCGCCGGCACACCTTCGGCGACGATCTCGAGCACCGCGCCGATCGAGGAGCCGCTCCTGCGGATGCCGTCGAGATAGGTCTCGAAGAATGCGGCCTTGTCCTTGTCCGGGCAGAAGAACGGATTGTTGGCGATCTCGTCCCAGTCCCACTTCTCGCGATTGATCTTGTGCGGGCCCATCTGCACCAGCGCGCCGCGCACTTTGACATTGGGCAGCACCTTTCGCGCGATCGCGCCGGCAGCAACCCGCGTCGCGGTCTCGCGCGCCGAGGAGCGGCCGCCGCCGCGATAGTCGCGCAGGCCGTATTTGGCCTCGTAGGTGAAGTCGGCGTGGCCGGGCCGAAACTTGTCCTTGATCTCGGAATAGTCCTTCGAGCGCTGGTCGGTGTTCTCGATCAAAAGCCCGATCGGCGTGCCCGTGGTCACCTGCACGCCGGTCTCCGGATGCGCCATCACGCCGGACAGGATTTTCACCTGGTCCGGCTCCTGGCGCTGAGTGGTGAAGCGCGACTGGCCGGGCCGGCGGCGGTCGAGGTCCTGCTGGATCTCGGCCTCGGTCAGCGGGATCATCGGCGGACAGCCGTCGACCACGCAGCCGATCGCCACCCCATGGCTCTCGCCAAAGGTGGTGACGCGGAACATGTGGCCGAAGGTGTTGAAGGACATGCCTGACCGTCGCCTAGCGTTGAATGACAACGCCTGTGTTGTATCCAACGTGACGTAACGCGATCTGGATGGGGGGTCAAATGCCCACCACGGGTCGTCATGGCCGGGCTTGACGGCGGAGGACGCAGCGCCGGCTTTAACTATACTTCTCCAGCCGGCCGTCGCGGAACACGTAGACGGTGCCCTGCTCGATATAGAGCTCGGCCGCGCTGGCCGGCGTCTCGATACCGAGCGAGACCATCAGGGCCCGGCAGGTGCCGCCATGGGCAACGGCGACGGTGTCGGTCCGGAGCTGGTCGTACCAGGCGCGGACGCGGACCTGCACATCGGCGTAGGTCTCCCCGCCTGCGGGGCCCACCGTCCATTTGTCGGCGAGGCGCCTGGCATAGATTTCGGGATCGGTCGCCTCGCTCTCGGCCAGCGTCAGCCCCTCCCAGACGCCGTAGCCGATCTCGCGCAGGCGATCGTCCAGCGCATAGTCCGCGACCGGCAGCTCAAGCTTGCCGCGCGCAAGTTCCATGGTCATGCGCGCGCGGCCGAGCGGGCTCGACACGTAAGGCAACGCCGCCTTGTCGCGCCCGTCGCGCTTGAACAGATCGGCCAGAATGCTGCCGGCCTGCACGGCCTGGCCGCGGCCCCGCGCGTTGAGCGGAATATCCCTGGTGCCCTGGAGCCGTCCGAGCGCATTCCACTCGGTCTCGCCGTGGCGAAGATAATAGATCGTGGGCGCGGGCATTGTCGGGCGACGATCAGTCCTTCGACGTGTCCGGCGCGTCAGGCCGCATCATGCCCAGCACGTTGTAGCCGGAATCGACATGGTGGACCTCGCCGGTGACGCCGCGCGACATGTCCGACAGGAAATACACCGCACTGTCGCCGACCTCCTCGATCGTCACGTTGCGCCGCAGCGGCGCGTTGGCCTCGGTATATTTCAAGAGCAGGCGTGAATCGGCGATGCCGGCGAATGCCAGCGTCTTGATCGGGCCGGCCGAGATCGCGTTGACGCGGATCGCTTTCTCGCCGAGATCGGCGGCGAGATAGCGCACGCTGGCTTCGAGTGCGGCCTTCGCCACACCCATCACGTTGTAACGCGGCATCCACTTCTCGGCGCCATAATAGGACAGCGTGACGATCGAGCCGCCGTCGGTCATCAGCTTCTCGGCGCGCTGCGCGATTGCGGTGAGCGAGTAGCAGGAGATCAGCATCGACTTGGAGAAGTTTTCCGGCGTGGTGTCGACGTAGCGGCCGTCGAGCTGTTCGCCATAAGCGATCGCGTGCACGACGAAGTCGATCTTGCCCCACTTTTCCTTGACGGCGTCGAAGGCCGCATCGATGGTCGCGGCGTCGGTGACGTCGCAATGACCGAGCACCAGCGCGCCGACTTCTGCAGCCAGCGGTTCGACGCGCTTCTTCAGCGCATCACCCTGATAGGTGAAGGCGAGCTCGGCACCGGCGGCGTGGCATGCCTTGGCGATGCCCCAGGCGATCGAGCGGTTGTTGGCAACGCCGAGGATCACCCCGCGCTTACCTTGCATCAGACCTGAATTCTGCGCCATTTTCTTAACGTCCCGTCGAACTGGGTTAAGGTCTGGAGGTACACCAGCCCTCCCTTGCGGTACAGTCCTAATACGCGGCGTTAACGCTGTTTCGGGCGCCGGAATAGCCGTTCTGTTCGGGTGTTATGATCGTTGAGGCGCTCGCGCCGAACGTGAAGGACGTCAAGACGGCATGAGTGCGTTTCGCCAGAGTGTGGAAGCCATGATCCCGGCGTTGCGCCGCTACGCCCGCGCGCTGACGCGCGACGCGGATGCGGCCGACGATCTGGTGCAGGACACTTTGGTGCGTGCGTTGCGTTCGGAGCGATTGTTTCTCGGAGGCGACGTCAGGAGCTGGCTCTACACCATCCTGACCAACCTCAACAAGAACCGACGGCGCTCGCTGGCAAGGCGGCCGCAATTCATGCAACTGACGGAGAACAACCCGGATGCCAGCGGGACCGAAGCCGAGGGGCGCGACATCGAGAGGGCGCTCTCGACTCTCGTCGAGGAGCAGCGCTCGGTGCTGTTACTCGTGATGCTGGAGGGCATGAGCTACCGCGAGGTCGCCGACATCCAGGGCGTGCCGATCGGCACCGTCATGTCGCGCCTGGCGCGGGCTCGCGCCCACGTTAAAGCTTCACTGGAGGGCGAGCGCACTGCGCTCAGACGGGTGAAATGATGGCAGGATTGATGCATCGCGTTTTATCCGCCCGCAGCATGCCGATGAGGCGAGCGAAGTTGATCCACGAAGGATATTTTGGGCCGCAGAGCCAGAGACGACCGATATGAACGACCGCAATATTCCCATTACCGAGGACGAACTGCACGCCTATGTCGACGACGAGCTGCCGGCCGAGCGCCGGGCCGACGTCGAGGCCTGGCTTGCCACCCACCCCGAGGATGCCGGGCGGGTGCAATCCTGGCGCGCCATGGCCGAGATGCTGCACGCCCGCTACGATTCCGTCGCCCAGGAGCAGGTGCCGGCGCGGCTGGAGCTCGAGCGGCTGGAGCGCCGCCCGCGGCAATGGCTCTACGGCGCCGTCGCGGCCGCACTGGTTGCCTTCGTCGCCGGCGGCACGGCCGGCTGGGTCGCGCATGGCGCCGCCAACGCGCCCTCGACCTTCCAGAGCTTTACGGCGGACGCGCTCGACGCCCACCGCCTCTATGTCGTCGAGGTCCGCCATCCGGTCGAGGTCGGCGGCAACGAACGCGACCATCTCCAGGCCTGGCTGACCAGGCGCTGCGGCTGGACTGTGTTCGCGCCGAACCTGGAGGCGAGCGGGCTGAAGCTCGTCGGCGGCCGGCTGCTGCCGGGGCCGAGCGGTCCGGCGTCGTTTCTGATGTATGAGGGCGCCTCGGGCGAGCGTTACACGATCTACACCGCCAAGACCGAGAACGGCGCGACGCAGATGCGCTACGCCAAGGCGGACAAGGACGGCGCGCTGTTCTGGGCCGAACGCGGCGTCGGCTACGTCGTCAGCGGCGGCGGCGATCGCGACCGGCTGACCAAGGTGGCGCAGGCCGTCTACGACCAGGCAGAGAAAAACGGCGGTTAGACAACCGCGCGAACGCGGTGCCTCGATTCCGACATTGAAAATTTGGAATCAAGACATCGACACGTCTCATTATCGCACTGGATGCTCACGCGAAAATGAGCAGCGTTCGATCCGCCGATCGACGCGGGCGGCCTCGATTGGGGTTTTTGGTACCGCGCTGGTCCCCCTCTCGAGGCCGCACCTTTTTTGCGGCTGCCCCGCCGGACAGCCGACGCGCCGAGCACGCTAACGTCGAAGTGCTATCGCGCTCGAGCCGAATGTTTAGGCATCATCGGTCGGAAGAGAATACTCCGGTTCCCAAGCAGCTCGGATAGCGCCCTAGCCGAGCCCGCTACGCGGATTATAGGGATGTTGATCCCGCCACTTTTCCATCAATGCCTCAAGCTCGGCGTCGTTCCCGTCCGGTAGCATAATCCGGATGGTGACGAAGAGATCCCCGGTTCCGCCAGTTTTCGGCAAGCCCTTACCTTTGAGACGGAAGGTGCGGCCGCTGGAGGTGTTTTTCGGGACCGAGAGCTCGACCGCATTGCCGAGCGTGGGCACGCGAACCTTGCCGCCGAGCACCGCCTCGTAGAGCGTGACCGGCAGGTCGATGCGCAGGTCGGCACCCTCGACCTTGAAGAAGGCGTGCGGCGCAATGCTGATGGTGATCAGGAGATCGCCCGGCGGATGGCCCTGCGCGCTCTCGCCCTGCCCCCTTAGCCGGATCTGCTGGCCTTCGACGACGCCGGCCGGAATCTTGACGTTGAGCTCCTTGCCCGTCGGCAACCGAACGCGCTTCTCGCCACCCTTGACCGACTCTTCAAGCGAGACGGACATGGCGACGTTGACGTCGAGATCGAGCCCAACCCCGCCGGTGTCGAATTCGAACTGGGCGCCGCCGCCGGCCCCGGGCCGCGCACCGCGCACCCCACCGCCGAACATGCTGTTGAGAATATCCTCGAAGCCGCCCGCGCCCCGCCCAGGGCCCGCGCCACCGCCACGGAACGTGTAGCTCTCGAACCCGCCGGGACCCGCGCGGCCGCGCGGACCACCGCCGCCCGGAAAGCCCTGGAAGCGCGGCTTGCCGTCAGCGTCGATCTCGCCGCGGTCGAACTGCTTGCGCTTGTCCTCGTCGCCGAGGATCTCGTTGGCCGAGTTGAGCTCGGCGAAGCGCTCGGCGGCCTTCGGGTCGTCCTTGTTGCTGTCGGGATGGTGCTTCTTGGCAAGCTTGCGATAGGCGCTCTTGATCGCGGCAGCGTTGGCGCTCCGCGGCACCCCCAAGACCTCATAGGGGTCGCGCATCCGTCACGTCTCCTTCAGGGAAATCGATATGTTCAAAGGGCTCCCCGCCCCACATTCGCTTCATGTGGGGGGCGAGTGGTATTTTTGCAACTAGCCCGCCGGGCGAGTCTTTACGTTTGGAGCATGATCTTGTCGGAAAACCGGTTCCCACTTTTCGCGAACGCGGCCCTTCGGGTCTGGATCATGCTCAGCTCCGCCACGGCTTTAGCGTATGAATCTCCCAACGGCCACGGCTGCTTTGGCAGCCGGCGCCGTGGAGCCAGCTTTCAGTGTTCCCGTTGACATAGCTCGCCAGGAAATCGCGGCACTTGCGGCCGTCCTCGGCCGCGTAGGACTGCGCGATCGGCGTCACCGAGCCGCGTGCCCCGGTCTCCGGATTCTCCCAGTGCTGGCTCGCATCCTTGTCGCCCTTGCTCAGGACGTCGGAGGCGGCGTTGCGGGCGAAGGCGAGATCGGTCTCGGTCGGTGCGGCCTCCTTCGCCGGACGTGCGATCGAACCGGTCAGGTCGTTGTCGTCGGCCTTGGCGTAGGCGCCGGTGTCGTTGCGGGAAAAGCTGCAACCGCCGGCGCCGAGCCCGATCAGAATCATCGTCATGACAAAGCCCGACGGGCCGATCGCCGATAGGCCAACGCGTCCCCATACCCTATATAGGGCGGTAGCGGACAACAGCGTGTTTTGGGCCGCGGCACGCAACTCGGACTCCAGACATGACCGACACGACCTCGATGAAACACCAGACACCCTTAACATCCGGTGATTTCACCGCCGCCGATGAGCCTTTTGCGCTGTTCGAGGCGTGGATGAACGAGGCGATCAAGAGCGAACCGAACGATCCGAACGCCATGGCGCTCGCAACCGTCGACGCGGACGGCCTGCCCGACGTGCGCATGGTGCTGATGAAGGGCTTCGATACAGACGGTTTCGTCTTCTACAGCCACATCGCGAGCCAGAAGGGCCGCGAACTCGCCGCAAATCCTAAGGCGGCGTTACTTTTTCACTGGAAGTCGCTGCGCCGTCAGGTCCGCATCCGCGGCAACGTGACGCCGGTGACCGAGGCCGAGGCCGACGCCTATTTCGCCACCCGGCCCAAGCAGGCCCAGATCGGCGCCTGGGCGAGCAAGCAGTCGCAAGAGCTGGAGAGCCGCTTCGCCTTCGAGCAGGCGATCGCCAAGGTCGCGGCCAAACACATTATCGGCGAGGTGCCGCGGCCGCCGGGCTGGAGCGGCTGGCGCATCACGCCCTCGCGCATCGAGTTCTGGCACGACCGCCCATTCCGCCTCCACGACCGCATCGAATTTCGCCGTGACGCGGCCGGCCAGCCATGGTCCAAGACGCGGATGTACCCCTGACCTGAAAGACCTTCATGCCGCAGCCCTCCAATGCGCCGCGCCGTACGCTGCTCCTGACCGGAGCCAGCCGCGGCATCGGCCATGCCACCGTGATCCGTTTCTCCTCGGCCGGCTGGCGCGTCATCACCTGCTCGCGGCATGCCTTCCCGGAGGATTGCCCGTGGGACGCCGGCCCTGAGGACCACATCCAGGTCGACCTTGGCAATCCCACGGACACTGCGCGCGCGATCACCGACATCCGCAACCGCCTCGAAGGCGGCATGCTGCACGCGCTGGTCAACAACGCCGCGATCTCGCCGAAGGGCCCGGGCGGCTCCAGGCTCGGCTCGGTCGACACCGATCTCGAAACCTGGACGCATGTGTTCCACGTCAACTTCTTCGCGCCGATCATGATCGCGCGCGGGCTGATCGAGGAGCTGAAGGCGGCCAAGGGCTCGGTCGTGAACGTCACCTCGATCGCGGGCTCGCGCGTGCACCCGTTCGCCGGCGCCGCCTACGCCACCTCCAAGGCCGCGCTCGCATCCCTGACGCGCGAGATGGCGTCCGACTTCGGCCGCGTCGGCGTACGCGTCAACGCGATCGCACCGGGCGAGATCGACACCGCGATCCTATCGCCGGGCACCGACAAGATCGTCGAGCAGCAGATCCCGCTGCACCGGCTCGGCACGCCCGACGAGGTCGCCAAGATCATTTACGTGCTGTGCACGGACACCTCGTCCTACGTCAACGGCGCCGAGATCCACATCAACGGCGGCCAGCACGTGTAGCCGACTCCGCCATTCCGGGATGGTCGGCAGGACCAGACCCGGAATGACAACAGACATCAAGCAGAGCGCCTTCGGCCGCGCCGAGGCTGCAACGGCGTCCCCTCATAGAGCTCAGTGACTGCGCATTGCAGCCCGAATGCGGGGAGTCTCAGATCATCGGCCGCGCCGAGCGTTTGCGAACTCCAACCGCTCGGCGTCCTGGTGTCGAGACGGATTTCCATCCGATCCTGCTCGATGATGAGCACGGCTTCGCACGCGGCATGATCAAGATAGATGGTCCGCTTGACGTCGATCCATCTCGCGTCGGTGTCGGGCACCCGTGCGCCGTCGGTGGCAGAGACGATCTCTGCCAAAAGATGAGCTCGCTCGACGAACCTCTGGTCCGGTTCATAGTCGGCATCGATGATCGCGACATCCGGCTCCGGCCGGAATTCGCCTGACCCGAGTTCGATGCCCGGTCGCTGCATCGCGATCCGACTCTGGTCGTGATCTGCGAGCGCATCATTGAGCAGACGCTCGAGATTTCCCGCGATGCGGTTGTGCGCGATGGTCGGTGGGGTCATCATCATCGGGACACCTGCGACGAGTTCCCAGCGTTCATGGTCCGGGCGACCTTCCTGGAACGCACGGAAGCGCTCGCCGGACATGCGTCCGGCCGCGGCAGGTTCCTTGATTCCAACACCCATCGGCGTCTCCGATGTCACAAGGCGCAAGCCTAATCGGCTCCGCCGTGAACGCCAATAGAGATAAGAGGGGCCGGAGCGGCTCGCCACCGACCAAATCAGGCACTACGGCTGCATGTCAGGGAAGAGGTGGGATAGGCGGGAAGCAAGGCGATCCAGACAACGCCGCCGCAAGACCTGGATCGCCCTTACCTTCCGTTCCTCAATCGGCGCGAAACCGACGCGGCTGTTCGCGCAACCGCGGAGCGGTTGTCGTCGTCGTTCTCACCGTCGAGCAGCGGAGCACCACAGTGCCGGCACATGCGTGCCGACATCGACGACGCCTTGCCGCTCGCCAGGACCTGACGATAGTTCGCCAGATCGATGACGTTGCGGGGCGACGTTATGTGTTTTTCAACCATGGCTGTTCCTCGCGGCTACACGCTGCTTATCGCAGACAAGCTTCGCGTAAACGTTCAGCCCACCGCTCAAATTTTACCGGAGGAATTGGGGCGGAGATCACGTATCACCGCGCAGCCTCAATCCCGCTCTATTCTGCGACACCAACCGCCACCTCTCTGCGACCGGCGTAAGGTCTCGGTCACTATTTTCCGAGAGCCCCACAAGATCACAGCCACTTCTTCCACTTGAAGATCCAGTACGGAACGATCGCTGCGATCAGCATCAGCACTAGTGCAAACGGATAGCCGTGCGTCCAGTCGAGTTCCGGCATCGACTTGAAGTTCATGCCGTAGATCGAGGCGATCAGCGTCGGCGGCATCAGGACAACAGCCATGACCGAAAACAGCTTGATGATGTTGTTCTGCTCGAGATTGACGACGCCGAGCATGGCGTCGAGCACGAAGGTGATCTTGCTGGACAGATAGGAGGCGTGGTCGGTCAGCGAGACGACGTCGCGCTGCATGGTCTTGAGCTGCTCGCGCATGTCCTTCGACCATTTCACGCCCTCTACCACCGCCGAAAGGAAGGCGACGACGCGGCCGATCGACACCAGGCTCTCGCGGACCTTGGAGGTCAAATCGCCCTTGCGGCCGATCGAGATCAGGATCTGCGAATATTGCTTGGCTTGGCCGTGACGCGCGCTCTCGGGCTCGAAGATGTCATGCGAGACCTGGTCGATCTCAGCGCCGCAGCGCTCCAAAATGTCGGCGCAGCGGTCGATCACCGCGTCCAGGAGTTCCATCAGCACCATCTCGCCGGTGATCCCTGGCGTGCAGGAGCGGGCCAGCTTGGCCTCGACCAGGGCGAATGGCTTGGGCTGGTCGTAGCGCACCGTGACCAACCGGTGGTCGCCGAGAATGAAGGTGACCGCCGTGGTCCGGGGCATGTCGGTGTCGGAGTGGCACATCAGCGTCGCGGTCATATAGCGCGCGCTGTTCTCGATATAGAGGCGGCTGGAAATCTCGATCTCCTGCATGTCCTCCCGGGTCGGGATCGCGATCCCCGAAAGCCGCTCCACGGCCTTGTCCTCGGCCGCGGTCGGGTTGAACAGATCAATCCACACCGCGTGCTCTGGCACCGACGCGAGATCCTCGACAATGGCCTTCTTCAGGGAGGAGTCGGAGGGAACAAACACAGAAAACATGCACAACTCCAGCAAGGGCCCGCGACAGGCTGACAGCCCCTTAGCGCGATTCTGACAAGTTCATGATGACAACTACATTAACGGAGCGTTCGCATTTGTGGCCGCACCGTGGCACGGAATCGACAGTTCGGCATCCTTTGCCCAAAAACCGGCGCTAGGTCGCAAAACTTGCGGCAAAAAAGCCACAGGTTGGGTCTCGCAGCGCGGGACAAGCTCCGAAAAGGCTGGAATTGTGGCAGATTTCGACGATAATGGGGCCTACGGAATCGTGGAATTGAGCTTGGCTCAAGCCCCGCGAAAGCTTGTTGTTTTCGATTGGAACCAAATCATGTCGTCGCTGAAAGTTACGCTTTGTATTTTGGCCGCCGGCTTCATGCTGTCGGGCTGCATGCAGTCCACGCACTTCGAGGCAACCAACACGCAGAATTTCAAGCCGAAGGACAAGGAACTGCTCGCCAAGATCCGGTATGAGAACACCCCGGTCGCTGAGCCGTTCCGCCGCGCCATCGTCGACTACCACCGCAAGGAATCGCCGGGCTCGATCGTGGTCGATTCCGACAACCATTACCTCTACTACGTGATGGATGGCGGCAAGGCGATCCGCTACGGCATCACCGTCGGCGAAGAGGCCATGGCCTGGTCGGGCATTGCCAAGGTCGGCAGCATGACGGAATGGCCGGCATGGCATCCGACTCCGGGCGAGATCTCGCGCCTGGGCGTGCCGACCTTTGTCGCTCCCGGCCCCGACAATCCGATGGGCTCGCGCGCGATGTACCTTTATTCGGGCGGCAAGGACACGCTGTTCCGCATCCACGGCACCAACCAGCCTGAATATATCGGCGCCTCGATCTCCTCGGGCTGTATCCGTCTGACCAACGAGGATGCGATCGACCTCTACAGCCGCGTCAAGGTCGGCACCATCGTCGTGGTGCTCGAGCCGAAGCACGGCGACTCGCCCTACAACTCGCGCCTCGCGCTGCAGGGTGGCGGCGGCGCCTCCTACTGACCATTTGCTTCGAGCAGAAGTTTGAAAAGCGCCGGTTTACCGGCGCTTTTTTGTTGCCGGCTTGCTCTTGTTGGGATCGAGAGCCGGCTTGTCGGCGGGCGCGATAGGCTTCGCAGTCTCCTGATCGTCAGTCCCGTCCTTTGTCGTCTCGGATTTGGCCGCGACTTCGCGCGGCGGCGCCTCTTCGGGGCGTTCTGCCGGCAGCAGCGGGGCGACCTGCGGCAGGGGATCCCAGACGTTCCACTGGCAGATCCGGTAGTCGCTGCGGCGCTGCGCCAGGTCGAGATGAATGTGGTCCTCGTGATACCAGTCTGACCCTGGGCCGAGCACGGTGGAAAAGCGCGAGCAGACCGAATGCAGCACGCGCTCGCGCACGTCGCGCGACATGGTGCGGTCGGTCAGACCGATCGACTGCCCGTTGGCGAGCTTGATGGCCCGGACATCGAGCGCGTTGGCCTTGCCGTGCTCGGACAGCATCGCGCCGACGATGCGATTGCGGCCTCGGCACTCGAAGGAGTCGAAATTATCGAGGTCGCTGATGGTCGAGCCGAGGCTCGCGGCGAGCGGCACCACGTCCGAGCGCACCCAATCGGCGATCGCCGACGCCATGGTGCAGCGGAGGACCGCCGCCGGCTTGACCGCAACCTTGCGCTTGTCCGGCAGCACGATGGCTTCCAGCCGCACCAGATCCTCGCCGCCGCAACCGCCGGGGCCGCGGATGTCCGGAATCGAGGGCGCAATCGCGATCTCCTCGGTCAGCGCGAGGCGGCAGGCCGAGGCCTGTTTCTCGGGCGGGGGCGCTGCCTCGGCGGGCTTGTCGGCGGGGGGCTTGTCGGAGGAAGGCTTGCCGGAGGAAGGCTTGCCCTCGGCGGCCGGAGCCTCCGGTGAGCCCTTGTCCGATGCTTTGGGGGCTTCCTCCGGCCGCGGCTTGGGCAAGGGGATCCTGGCCGAATGAACCGGCCCGCGCGGCCGTGGTGTACCAAGGCCAAAGATATCGAGCGGCGCAGCATATTTTCGCGCACTCACGGGCTCGGACAGCACAAGAGATAGCCCGAGCCCGGCGGTAACCATTGCCGCGCCGGTGGACATATAGCCGCGACAAGACCATTTGCGGCGAAAGTCCGGCAGGCTAAAACTCATGACAATTCTTTGGCCCAGCGCTGAGAGCGATAACAAGTCCAGCCTTACTCGGAGGAACGTCTGAATGCTCGGTTTGATGCAAGATTGGCCCCTGCTCTGCCACCGGATCATCGAACACGCCGCCAGGATTCATGGCAAGCAGGAGGTCGTCACGCGCTCGGTCGAGGGGCCGATCCATCGCACCAACTATGCCGAAATCCACAAGCGCGCGCTCAAGGTCTCGCAGATGCTGGAGCGCGACGGAATCAAGCTCGGTGATCGTGTCGCCACGATCGCCTGGAACACTTGGCGCCATCTCGAGGTCTGGTACGGCATCATGGGCATCGGCGCCATCTGCCATACCGTCAATCCCCGCCTTTTCCCCGAGCAGATCGCCTGGATCATCAACCATGCGCAGGACCGCATCGTGATGGTCGACCTCACTTTCGTGCCGGTCCTCGAAAAGCTCGCCGACAAGCTACCCAGTGTGGAGCGTTACGTCATCCTGACCGACAAAGCGCATTTGCCTGAGACCACGCTGAAGAACGTCGTGGCCTACGAGGACTGGATCGCGGAGGCCGACGGCAAATTCAAATGGAAGGACTTTGACGAGAACACGGCGGCCGCGATGTGCTACACCTCCGGCACCACGGGCGATCCCAAGGGCGTGCTGTACTCGCATCGCTCCAACGTGCTGCACGCGCTGATGGCCAACAATGTCGACGCGCTCGGCACCAGCGCCTCAGAGACGATGCTGCCGGTGGTTCCGCTGTTCCATGCCAACAGCTGGGGCATCGCCTTCTCCGCGCCCTCGCAGGGCACCAAGCTCGTCATGCCCGGCCCCAAGCTCGACGGCGCCTCGGTCTACGAGCTGCTCGCGACCGAGAAGGTGACGCACACCGCGGGCGTGCCGACGGTGTGGCTGATGCTGCTCCAGCACATGGGCGCCAACAATCTGAAGCTGCCGGAGCTGAAGATGGTGATCTGCGGCGGCTCGGCGATGCCGCGCTCAATGATCAAGGCCTTCCTCGACATGGGCGCGAACGTCCGACACGCCTGGGGCATGACCGAGATGAGCCCGATCGGCAGCGTCGCGGCGCTGAAGCCGCCGTTCAGCGATGCGACCGGCGAGGCGCGGCTCGACGTGCTCCAGATGCAGGGCTACGCGCCGTTCGCCGTCGAGATGAAGATCACAGACGATGCCGGCAAGGAGCTGCCCTGGGACGGCAAGACCTTCGGCCGCCTCAAGGTCTCCGGGCCCGCCGTCGCCAAGGCCTATTTCCGCCTCGACGCCAACATCCTCGATGAGGACGGCTTCTTCGACACCGGCGACGTCGCGATCATCGACGAGGCCGGCTATATGCGGATCACCGACCGCTCCAAGGACGTAATCAAGTCCGGCGGTGAGTGGATCTCCTCGATCGACCTCGAAAACCTCGCGGTCGGCCACCCGGCCGTGGCGGAAGCTGCCGTGATCGGTGTCTTCCATCCCAAATGGGATGAGCGGCCGCTTTTGATCGTGCAGCTCAAGCAGGGCCAGCAGGCCACGCGCGACGACATCCTCAAGTACATGGACGGCAAGATCGCCAAATGGTGGATGCCCGACGACGTCGCCTTCGTCGACGGCATCCCGCATACCGCCACCGGCAAGATTCTGAAGACCGCGCTGCGCGACCAGTTTAGGGATTACCGCTTCCCGAACGCGGCGGCGTAGGCCACCACAGCCGTCATGCCCGGGGCTTGACCCGGGCATCCACGTCTTGGCCGCAAGAAAGAAGGCGTGGATGGCCGGGTCAAGCCCGGCCATGACGATGTGAGAGCCAGCGGAACCCTTGAATTTGCTGCCGGGCCGTGGTCTCAACGGCGCATTCGGCAATTCCGCCGTTTCGCGCGGCACCGCCCCAAAACCCCGGCAGAGCTCACCCGATGGCCCGCAGGTTTTCCGCTCCCTATCAGTCGGAGCCCGTGTCCAGCCTCGCGAGCTGGGCGCGCAATCTGGCCGTGTTCGCGGTCGTGGCGGTGGTGGTGTCGATCATCATCGTCCGCTTCGGCTTCCTGGAGATGAAGCCGGCGCTCGCGACCTTCTTCGGCGGGCTCGCGATCGCTGCGCTCTCGATCCTGTTCGGTCTCGCCGGCTTTGCCGCGATCTGGCAGAACGGCTCGCGCGGCATGGCGCGCATCCTGCTCGCCTTCGTCATCGACGGAGTGATCCTCGCCTACCCCGCCTATCTCGGCCTGCAATACCGAAAGTTGCCGGCGATCCACGACATCACCACCGACCCGATCGACCCGCCGCGCTTCGACGCGCTGGCGCGCTTGCGCACCGGCGACGGCGCCAACCCCGCCGTCTATGCCGGCCTCTATTCGGCCGAGCAACAGCGCCAGTTCTATCCTGACATCGAGCCGATCGAGCTCGAAATTCCGGTCGACCGCGCCTATGCGATCGCGCTCCAGCTCGTCAACAAGCGCAAATGGCTGGTCATCGACGAGCGCGCGCCACAGCCACCGCGCCGCATCGGCCGCATCGAGGCGGTGGCGCGCTCGCCGATCATGGGGTTTCGCGAGGACATCTCGATCCGGGTGGTGCCCGATGGCGACGATTCCCGCGTCGATATCCGCTCCGCCTCACGTTTTTTCGAGAGCGACCTCGGCAGCAATGCCTCGCGCGTGACCAAATTCATCGACGATCTCAACACCGCTGCGGACGCCGACGCGCTGAAGCCGGTGAAGAAGACACCGGTGGCGCCGCCCAAGGCGCCGGCGAAGACGGTGAAGAAATAGCCCCGCCGTCATTCCGGGGCGCGCGTTAGCGCGAGCCCGGAATCCATTCATCCACGAACGCTGCGGCCCGATGGATTCCGGGCTCGATGCTTCGCATCGCCCCGGAATGACGAAAAGCTAGGCGCTCGCCATCCGGTAGGTCCCACCAATCACGGGATCACCATCCGTCGCCACGACCCCGCGGGCGACCAGATCTTCCAGATGCGCCAGCACGGAGTAGCCCGCAGCCGTCGTGAGCCTGGGATCGATGCCGATATAGATCGCGCGCACCATGGTCGGGATATCAGCTTCACCCTTGGCGAGGCGATGCAGGATCGAGGCCTCGCGCGCCTTGCGATGGCGGATCAGGAAGCGCACGAAGCGCGGACCATCCGGAATCTCGGGGCCGTGGCCGGAGAAATACAGATCCTCCTCGCGCGCGGCGAGCCGGTCGAGCGACTCCATGTAGTCGATCATCGAGCCGTCGGGCGGCGCCACGATCGAGGTCGACCACCCCATCACGTGATCGCCGACGAAGTTGAACTTTCGCTCGGGCCAGGCGAACGCAAGATGGTTGGCGGTGTGGCCGGGCGTGGCGACGGCTTCCAGACGCCAGCCGGCGCCCTCGACGACGTCGCCATGGGCGATCCTGACGTCAGGCGCGAAGTCGCGATCGGCGCCGGATTCGGGATTGTGCTTCTCGCTCTCGAAGCGCGGGCGCGAGGCACGATGCGGGCCCTCGGCATAGACGGTTGCGCCGGTGGCCTGCTTGAGCCGCGCTGTGTTCGGCGAATGGTCGCGGTGGGTGTGGGTGACGAGGATATGTGCGCCTCGTCGGCCGGACCGGGGTCGATCAGCGCGACCTTGCCCTGGCCTACGATGTAGCTGACCGTGCCGGTGAATGTGAACGGGCTCGGATTGTTACAGAGCACACGCCGCACGCCGGGGCGGACTTCCTCGACGATTCCAGCTTTGAGTGGAAAGTTGCGATTGAACGGGACGTCGTCGTTGTCGGACATTGGACTTCCTGTACGTACCGCCACTCTCTCCGTCATACCCCGCGAAGGCGGGGTATCCAGTACGCCGCGGCGTCTGAGGCGAAGGCGAGGTCTCTGGGATACTGGATCGTCCGCTTTCGCGGACGATGACAGCACGGCAAGACAACCACCACGGAATTCGCAGCGCTCAGAAAAACGCCTGGATGCCCGTGATCGCGCGGCCCAGGATCATGGTACTCGATCGAGATGCCGTTGCCGCCGTGCATGTCTCTGGCAACACGCGCGATGTCGAGCGCCTTGCCGCAATTGTTGCGCTTGACGAGCGAGATCATCTCGGGCGCGAACTTGCCCTCGTCCATCAGGCGGCCGACGCGCAATGAGCCCTGGAGGCCAAGCGCGATCTCGGTCTGCATGTCGGCGAGCTTCTTCTGCACGAGCTGGGTCGCGGCCAGCGGCTTGCCGAACTGCTTGCGGTCGAGCGTGTATTGGCGGGCGCGATGCATGCAGTCCTCGGCGGCGCCGAGCGCGCCCCAGGAGATGCCGTAGCGGGCACGGTTGAGGCAGCCGAACGGGCCCTTCAGACCGGACACGTTGGGCAGCAGCGCGCTCTCGGGGACCACGACGCCATCCATCACGACCTCACCGGTGATGGAGGCGCGCAAGCTGAGCTTGCCGCCGATCTTCGGCGCGGAGAGGCCCTTCATGCCCTTCTCAAGCACGAAGCCGCGGATCTGGTTGTCGTGCTCAGCCGACTTCGCCCAGACCACGAACACGTCGGCAATCGGCGCGTTGGATATCCACATCTTGCTGCCGGTCAGGCGATAGCCGTCCGAGACCTTCTCGGCGCGGGTCTTCATCCCGGCCGGATCGGAGCCGGCATCGGGCTCGGTCAGGCCGAAGCAGCCGACCCACTCGCCGCTGGCAAGCTTCGGCAGGTACTTCTTGCGCTGGTTCTCGTCGCCATAGGCGTAGATCGGATACATCACCAGCGAGGACTGCACCGAGTTCATCGAGCGGTAGCCGGAATCGACCCGCTCGATCTCGCGCGCGACCAGGCCATAGGCGACGTAGCTCGCATTGGCGCAGCCATATTCCTCCGGCAGCGTGATGCCGATCAAGCCGAGCTCGCCCATCTCGTTGAAGATCTCGCGATCCGTCGTCTCTTCGAGATAGGCCTTGGTGATGCGCGGCAGCAGCTTGTCCTGGGCATAGGCGCGTGCGGTGTCGCGCACCATGCGCTCGTCTTCGGTGAGCTGCTCGTCGAGCAGGAACGGATCGTCCCACTGGAAAGAAGCCGAAGCCGGCTTGTCCTTGGCCTGAGGGCGCACGCTCATGAAACGTCCTTTCGCGTCTGGTTCCGTAAATTATTGCCCGACAAACTAAAGCGCCGCGGCAACAAGTGCAATTGCGTCCTGGTTTCGGTCATTGCGGGGCGGACACAGCCCGAACCCGGAATGACGATGTCAGGTGTCGAGCTGTTCGTTTGCGACGATCTCGATGCCGAAGCCCGACAATCCCTTGTAGTCGTGCACCGACGAGGTGAGATGGCGGATCGAGCTGACGCCGAGATCGCGCAAGATCTGCGCGCCGACGCCGACCTCGCGCCACTGGCGGTTGCGGTCGGCCTCCGTCGACGTCTCATCCGGCAGGGGCGACACCGGGACGCCGGCCGCGCCATCGCGCAAGTAAACCAGCACGCCGCGGCCGGACTTCTTGAAGTGCTCCAGCACAGCCGCCATGCGCTTGTGGCCGGTAAAGGTGTCCTTGACGATATTGGGCTTGTGGAAGCGCGTCAGCACGTTCTTGCCGTCGCCGACGCCGTTATAGACGAAGGCGACGTGGGCGATGGAGTCGAACGGCGAGCGGTAGGCGTAGCCCTGAAGCGGCCCGATCGGACTTTCGGTGACGAAGGTCGAGACCCGCTCGATCAGCTTTTCGCGCGCCTGGCGGTAAGCGATCATGTCCGCAATGGTGACATGCTTCAACTTGTGCTGGGCGGCGAAGCGGGCGACCTGCTCGCCCTTCATCACGCTGCCGTCGTCGTTCATCAATTCGCTGATGACGCCGACCGGCGGCAGGCCCGAGAGCTTGCAGAGGTCGACCGCGGCCTCGGTGTGGCCGGAGCGCAGCAATACGCCGCCGTCCTTGGCGATCAGCGGGAAGATGTGACCGGGCCGGGCGAAGTCGTTGGCGCCGGCATTGGGATTGGACAGCGCGCGGCAGCACGAGGCGCGCTCCTCGGCCGAGATGCCGGTGCCGCCGTCGGGCTTGTAGTCGATCGACACCGTGAACGCGGTGGTGTGAGCGGAATCATTGTGGGCGACCATCGGGTCCAGCCGCAGCCGGCGCGCGTCCTCAGTGGTGATCGGCGCGCAGACGATGCCGGAGGTATGGCGGATGATGAAGGCCATCTTCTCGGCCGTGCAGAACGAGGCCGCGACGATGAGATCGCCCTCGCCCTCGCGATCCTCGTCATCGGTCACGACAACGAGCTCGCCCCGGGCAAAGGCCTGCAAAACTTCCTGAACGGTATCGGGCATTTCCCAATCTCTATCGGTTATGGGCCGGAGGCTTAGCTGGACTTGGGCCCGAGCGCTAGTGTCCTGGACGCAACCGCATATGCCCGGAGGCAGTCTCCGGGCAGGCTTTGAGGCTTGCACCGAAGATACCAGCGATATAGGCGCAGATGTCTCCGGCGGAAGACGGCCGGCGGCTGTCAGGGCAGCACTTCGCGCCGCTCGCTCAGCCGCTGATCAAGCTCGGCGCGCTTGTCCGCCAGCAGGCCGGCCTGGGCGGCTTCGATCACCGTAAACAGCTCATGAGCGTCGCTGAGCCGGGTCACGGTGACATAGCTGGCACCGGCCTCGTAGAGCTCGCCGACGTCGGAGAGGAGATCGGCGGTCGCCACGATCAGGGCGTTCGGGTTGAGGGTGCGAACGTGGCGGACCAGCTTCTCGTTGCTCGCGCCCTTCAGCAGCGCATCCGGCACGCTCAGGATGATCATCTCGGACTTGCCGACCCCGGCATGGAGCAGCGTGTCGACATTGCTGATGTCGCCATAGATAACGTGCAAACCGCGCGAAAGCAGGGTCTGGTACACATTGGGGTTGAAGTCGACCACCGTGATCTGCTCCAGCAGCAGCGGGTTCTGCCGCTCGATCTCGGCGAGCAGCGCGCTCGCCGCACGGAAAAAGCCGAGGATGACGATGCGGCGCGCCTCGCCATGACCGCCCTCGTGCCCCTCCTCCGCATGGCCGTCATCGAGATCGCGCAGGCCGATCCGCTTCAGGGGACCGATGGCCCAGCGGGTGATCTCGTCGCTGCGCGTCATGACGAAGGTCGAGAGCACGGCGAGCACCACGAAGGCGAAGGAGGCCGCATTCGCCGTCTCGGCTGCGATATGGTTGTCGGAGACGCCGGTCTGGATCACCACCAGCGAGAATTCTGAGATCTGCGCCAGGTTGATCGCCGGCAACAGACTGGCGCGCAGGCCCTGCTTCATCAGATAGAGCGGGGTGAAGGTGGTGACGAGGCGGCTCACCACCGTAAACGCCGCGATCATCAGCGCGAGCCCGATCACCGACAGGCCGGGCACGGGAATGGTCATGCCGAGCGCCACGAAGAACAGCGTGATGAAGAAGTCGCGCAGCGTGGTGACCTTGGCGGTGACGTCGAGCGCATAGGGGAAGGTCGAGAGCGAGACGCCGGCGATCAGCGCTCCCATCTCGCGCGACAGCGAAAGCTGCTCGGCCGTCTCGGCGACGAGAAAGCACCAGGCCAGCGCGCCGAGCAGGATCAGCTCGGGACGGCGGGCGATCTGGTGGAACAGCCGCGGCAGCACGTAGCGGCTGACCAGCAGCGCGGCCGCGACCAGCACCGCGACGCGGCCGATCGACAGCAGGATGACGCTCACTTGCAGATTGGCAAGGCTCGGCTGCACCGCCAGGAACAGGATGGCGAAGATATCCTGGAGCACCAGCACGCCAAGTGTGACGCGGCCGGGTAGCGTATCGAGCTCACGCTTCTCGTAGAGCACCTTGACGATGATGACAGTGCTGGAGAGCGCGCAGGCGATACAGAGATAGAGCGCATCGAAATGGCCGCCGCCGAGCGACAGGCCTAGGCCTGCGAAGAACAGGATGCCGAGCAAGCAGCCGCCGAGGAGCTGGCCGCCGGCCGCGAACAGGATCACCTTTCCCGCCCGCACAATCTTCTTCAGGTCGATCTCCAGGCCGATCATGAACAGCATGAAGATCAGGCCGAGCTCGGAGATAACGCTGATCGATTCCTGCGACTTGACCCAGCCGGCGCCGAATGGACCAATGCAGAAGCCGGCGATAAGGTAGGCCAGGATCAGCGGTTGCCGGGAGAAATGGGCGAGCAGGCCCAGCATCCAGGCGAACAGGATACAGAGAGTGATGTCGCGAATGAGCTCGTGCATGCCAGATGGGTCCGTTTCGCCGCACCCTAAAGACCGAGTGCAGCGCGGCAAGCGAGCAATTCGTCACATGCAGATGGGGCTCGCCGTTGCAATGCTGCTATGCCCGCTCGCGTCCACTCTGCCCGCCCTCGCGCAGCCCAAAGTCAATATCGAACAAAATTTCGCCGATTCGCTCACTGCGATGCCGAAGGAAGAACTCAGCGTCTCCGGTGGCTTCTACGTGCCGGCCTATTCCAGCGTCGCGATGAGCCAGGGCAAGCTGCGCGTCGACTTCTCGGTGACACTGAGCGTCCACAACGCCTCGGAAACGCAGCCGCTGGTGGTCAAGCGCATCGCCTATTTCGACACCGCGGGCAAGCAGGTTGAGAGTTACCTGAAGGCGCCGGTGGCGCTCAAGCCGCTCGCCACCGTCTCTATCTTCATTCCGACCGACGACGTGCGCGGCGGGACCGGGGCTAATTTCATCGTCGACTGGGCGGCCACGGGCGAGCTCGCCGAGCCCGCGGTCGAGGCCTTGATGGTTGGCGGCGTCGCCAATGCGCATTACGCTTTCATCAGCCAGGGACGTCCGACCCGGACCGTCGGCAAGAAGTAAAGCAAGCCGGCACAAAGCCGGCCGCTCAACAAGAACAGAGACGAGGAACGCCCCCATGACGTCCAGCTTCGATTTCGCGCCCCTGTTTCCCGCAGGGCTGCCGGCCCCCTCTGCGCGCTGGACGGGCCTCGCCAAATACAGTTTTGTTGGCGGCAATAACGATTCCGAGCAGGTGCCGCTCGATGACCTGATCGAGGCGGCTAATCTGGCGCTGCAACGCGAGGGCCGGTCGCTCGCCACTTACGGATTGGCGCACGGCCCGCAGGGCCATTTGCCCTTGCGCGAATTCCTCGTCACCAAACTGAAGCGCGATGCCGGCATCAGCTGCACGATCGACGATCTCATGATCGTGTCCGGCTCGCTTCAGGCGCTCGACCTCGTCAACAACACGCTGCTGGCGCGCGGCGACACCGTGATCGTCGAGCAAGAGACGTATCAGGGATCGCTGCAACGGCTGACGCGTCTCGGCGTCAACGCGGTCGGTATTCCCCTCGATGGCGACGGCATGCGCATGGACGTGCTGGCCGCGACGTTGGTCGACCTGAAGAAGCGCGGCATTCGGCCAAAATATATCTACACCATCCCGACGGTGCAGAACCCGACCGGCAGCATCATGCCGGAAAGCCGCCGCGCCGAATTGCTGCGGTTGTCGGTCGAATATGGCGTGCCGATCTTCGAGGACGATTGCTATGCCGACCTCGTCTGGTCGGGGCAGCGGCCGCCGGCTATCCACGCGATGAGCACGAACGGCGGGGTGATCCATATCGGCTCGTTCTCGAAGTCGATCGCGCCGGCGCTGCGCGTTGGCTTCATCGCGGCGCCTTGGGATGTGATGTCGCGGATGCTGGCGCTGAAGACAGATGCCGGCTCCGGCGCGCTGGAGCAGATGGTGCTTGCCACTTATTGCCGGCCACATTTCGCAACCCACGTGCCGGCGTTGACGAAAACACTGCGCACCAAGCTCGACACGCTGATGGAAGCGCTGAACGAGCAGTTCGGGACGGCCGCCGAGTTCGAGGAGCCTAAGGGCGGCATCTTCCTCTGGGTGAAGCTGCCCGACCAGGTCGATACGCTAAAACTCTATCAGGCTGCGCTTTCCGCCGGCGTCTCGATCAATCCGGGGCCGGAATGGTCGACCAACAAGGGCCATTCCAGTTCGCGCCTGCGGCTGTGCTTTGCCAGCCCGACGCATCAGCAGATCCGCGATGGCGTCGCCGTGCTCGCCGAGGTCTGCCGTAAGGAATTCGGCGTGCCAACGCGCAGCGCGAATATAGAGAAGGCGCGGGCCCAGTAGGCAGCCTGCCATGCCGTGGCTGCGACCGGCATGTCTGGGTCTCCCGGTGCTAGCGCGTGACCGTCACCGACCGTTCCGTTCGCGCCAGCGAAAAGAACAGGATTGCCGAGAGCACGAAAGCGAAGACGAAGAAGACGGTCCGTCCCAGCACCAAGAGCTTTGCCGAATCCGGCGGCAGAACGGAAATGACGATGCCGCTGCAGCTGCACGCATTGCGCAGCCCTGCGTTCGCCGAAGTCTATAACGAGATGAACCGGAAGCACCGTCGCGCACTGGGCACGATGATTGCCCAGCTATTCGGGCCGGCGACAGCCATCGCGCCGGGCGAATCCTTTTGACTTTCCTGAAGGCACTGATTGAAGCCGCACCGGCCGCAGCTAAAGCGAAGAAACCCCGCGGTGGCAAAGCGTCTGGCTAGCCCGGTTCAGCGCGCGCAGATCGACAAATATCAGGCCGCCTTTGGCTGGCTGCCGTGGATCGCGGACGCCAGCCGCAGCAGCAGGACGATCGAGACATTGCCCTTGCCGGCCTCGATCTGGGCGATGTAG
>WNGR01001937.1_pt1 | contig 40493 bp, 54 predicted proteins | sample 5407581 | NCBI WGS metagenome assembly WNGR01 (sample SAMN13153383, study PRJNA577476) | soil metagenome | isolation source: 80 cm soil or saprolite under Garry oak tree replicate 2 | place: USA:California | collected 2016-06-15 | reverse complement strand
GCGTTCGAACGCGTTCACCTCGGTTCAGCAAAATACAACTTTTGCCGAACCGTGAACGGGACCGTCGGTCCGGTCCGGGGCTAACAGCCGAACCCGAACCGGAAAATGGGGTCCGGTCCGGTTAGGTTCGGGTTCGAACCGAAGTTCAGAACTGAACTTTAGCACCACTATTCACGACTCTATGAGCCCACTGGAATTGTAAGCACTTACATCCTGCAGTGCCTAAGTTAGAGTGGTCCATTGATGATTAAGTCCAATTACAAGTGATTTTTGTTGTAGTAATAATATAAGCTCAAATCACGTTATAATCTACGTAACCACTTTAAGCACCTAAAATATTAATTTGCTGATGAGATAACACCAGTATAACGCCCGGCCCGGCCCTATTTGTGGCCCCAGTTTCTACTCAGTTTCCCCGTCTCAGTGCCTTCTCCTCCGTTGGCGCACCTCTCGCACTGCCAATGCCCCCACCAATTTCTGTGCCTCTTGTTAGCGTGACCCCTCCCCATTTGCATCCCCCCCGCCCATTTGTGGCCTCCCCATTTGTACGTCCCTTTGCATGCCACGCTTTCCGCAAGCCCCACCCCCTTATTGCACCAGGCACATTTGTGCACCACGGGTTTGTGCGCAGCCCTATCTGTGCAGCCCCTGTTCCCTGCCCTTCACCCCCCACCCCCTTTGTATACATGGGCATTGCATAGGCTCTGCCCAGTTTGCAGCCACCCCCCTGGCCGCGTTCCTGCACCCCATGGTTGCGCATTGGGAGGGCCTATTCATGTACCTCAGCGTGGGGCGGTCCCCCCGGGCACACGCAGAGGATGATGGTGCGGTGTACACAGAGGCGGCGCAACGTGCTAAGGGGACGGCATGTGCAGGGGCCGGGTGTGCACAGATAGTGAGGCGTGCAAATGGGAGCCCCTGTCCTCGGAGTTGCGCGGTCCTCCTAGGTACGTGCAGAGGGGGCAGGGCACGAGGAGGGGTGGTAAGGCATGGAAACGGGCACACGCGATTGGGGGACATGCAAATGCTTCCGTGCACCCCCCGGGTTCACGTGCTACCGTGTGCACGTTCATGTGTTCCTGTTTGTATGCAAATGCGAGGACGCAATCTGGGAGCATCAGAAACGGGGCAAGGCAAACAGAGGACCAAATGCAAAGGACAGGAAGCAGGGAGTGCTCAAAGACTGCACATGCGGCATGCAAACGCTGTTTGCGCGAACCCCCTTCACATGCCCCCGTCTGCATGCAAAGGAAGGGAAGGCACGAACGGGGCATGCACGGAAATGAGGGTTGCACAAACAGGGTGGACATGTAGAAGCAGGAGGGGATGCACACGGGGAGGAAGGCGGACCAGCAGGAGTGAGCGAATGGGGGGAGCCCAAAGATCGACGAACCGTACGAACGTTCCTCACTTTTAATAGACCGTTGATATGGCCGCGCTATACTTCACCAGTCTCGCATAACCAGATGTGATCGTCACCGTCGTCAATCACCAACTCGCCCCTTTCGGACAAGAGCGTTTATCTCAGGCTTGAGATTCCTTTGCGAAACGAAAAGATCGCCGTGGTGATCGTTCTAAAAAATGCCTATGAGTTCAAGACTCGGATATAAGTTTACTGGATCGCACTACTCTATACCAATACGCTTTCAGCTGCAGCATCTTCCGCTCTCGTACTAGTAATGGCGCAAGTCGGACAAAAACTCCAGCCTTTGATCTTGTGTCCTCTCGACCACTCCACCTTGTACAGCGCACCTGTCCCATCCCACCCTGATGCGCAGAGTGAGAAAGGCGACTCAGCGGCCTTTGACTCGGCGCCCCGAAATCACACTCAAGACGACTGTCCCGACGGCGGCCTGCAGGCGTGGTTGGTGGTATTGGGGGTGCGTCTTTCGACATAGATGAGTCTGTGGACGTTGACCGACCATGCACTAGGCCTCTTGTGCTACTTTTGCAACGTGAGCAGCTTCCGGCATACAGCCTATCTTTGATCTCTCATTCAAGAGACCACAACTTGAACCGCTCGCAGATCTGGCTATGCGGCTTCCTGGGGGGTTAGTAGTAGTAAATCTTACATGGTACAGCGGATTGTGGGTGCTGATCATAGTCCATGCCATGCTCACCAGGTCTTTCAAGACTATTACCAGAACGTCTTGCTAAAAGGAACCTCACCTTCTACCATGTACGTCCTATCTATTTTACCCCCCCTTTGGTTTTCACATTTCCCAATGGATATCGTCTTGTAGCGCTTGGATTGGCTCCGTACAAGTACGTGTTCCTTTCAAGTGATCACGGGTCGATCGCCCAGGTAGAAACTCACGGGTCGATCAGTTTGCTTTAATCTTCTTCCCTGCGCTCATTTCTGGCCGCCTATTCGATCTCGGCTACCTTCGTAGCATTCTAATCTTAGCATCGATAAACCTCGTTGCATGCACGTTCTCGATCGCAGAGTGCCACGAGTTCTGGCAATTACTACTTTGCCAGGGCTTCGGCATTGGTGTCAGTGTCCAAAAACGCGGGCGCCCTCCCCAAAAACCTGATTTCCGACTGTCCGCTGTCCTTAGATTTCATGTGGTCTTGTATTTGGACCCGTGTTAAGTGTCATCTCTCATTGGTTTAAAAAGAGACGGTCTACAGCACTTGGGATCAATGCCTTTGCTTCCTCGATTGGAGGCACGGTATTCCCCGTAGTGTTCCGCAACTTGCTCGTCACAGTTGGGTCCGCACATACCGTGAATCTCCGGCTCACCGTCCAGCTAAGATTCCCTACAGCTTCAAGTGGACGATGAGAATCATCGCGTCAATCCTGATCCTTGCCATGGGAGTCGCGAACTTGGTATGTAGATCACATCGCACGTAGTGTACGTGTAAATACGCATTGATGAGTCGCAGACGATACGGCGCCGGCTGCCCCCGACCACCCTTTCTGGCGGCTTGTTTAACGCAAAGCAGTTCAGGTCTCCCGCCTATACAGTATACACGGCATTCGGCGTTGTCGCCTTCCTTGGCCTCTTCACAGGTTAGGCAACATCATGTGCACTCTCTTTTGGGAAAATTTGCCACCCCGGACTGACGCACGGCCGCGCATGCAGTGCTCACTTTCCTCGACGCAAGCGCGCCCTCACAGGGAGTCCCGGAAAGGTATTCCTCCTACCTCGTCTCTACAATAAATGCAGGAAATGCTGTCGGCCGCCTAGCCGGCGGCGTCCTCGCCGATCACTTCGGTACGTCCCCTCTCCCCTCTCCCCACCCACCCCCATCGCATCGCTCTAGGCCCGATCAACGTCATGATACCTGCGTCACTCATCGCGGGCGTGCTGACCTTCGTATGGCCGTACACACGCGGGACAGCTGCGCTCTTTTCGCTCACGGGTACCTACGGCCTATCGTCTGGCGCAATGGCGGCCCTTATGGGCGCGCCGATGATGGCGCTCGGCGGGAGTGCCGACGTCGGACGCCGCACGGGCATGTACTTCACCATCCTCTCACTCGGCGCACTTGCGGGTCCACCAATATCTGGCGCGATTAACCACTCCACGGGCGGGTACACCGCCGTCGGGATCTTCGCGGGTGCGTAGTCGGGACGACGCCAATGAAACTTGGGCTTATGCTGTACATTTTATTTTATATTTTTTCTCTTAGGTTGCTCGGTGATGGTCGCGGTCTTTCTGCTGGCGCTCACCCGGTATTTCGTGCTGGGCGGGTGGAGAGGCAAAGCGTAGTAGAGTCTGGATACTAGGGCTTTGTTTTGTTTTCCCTATTATATAAAATGTACTTCCACAATGGCGCATCATACGCATCGTTCACGGATTCAAGTTCCCAGTAGTTTGCCACCGCATTGCAGCTAGCACGTATCAGGAAATTCATTCCGGGTACCCTTGATTCTGGCCCTCAATCCGAAGCCCCGAATGAAATGTAACGGTCAAGTATTAAATCGTTAAAAGTTCATCGAACGTAGTTCACATACCGCTCGAGCAAGCAATAAGCAGTTTGCATCTCTTCCGGGTGTTTGGGAAGAGACTCGGGTTATACAGTCTCTCAATGCTGAGGTGACAAGAACCGCAACACCGACTTCCGTCGTCGAGGGCCTCAGAAGTCATCGGTTTTCCCATTTCGCGTGTCATGGAACTGCTCTCGACTTCCCGCTGCCAGTGCAGAGTTCGCGTTCCTTTCGGCATGGCACACGGTGGAACTGACAGACGAGAGTGCTGCCGACGAGGCACTGCACCTCACTGCCGCCGTGATGCAATCCTACGGATTTCGGAGCGTTGTCGGGACAATGTCACTGTGTTCAATGGCGGATACGAATGAGCGGGACCTCAGGCCTCGGACCTGCTGAACATCTCTACAAGTCGCTGTTCGCAGGCGGGGTGGAGAAAGGGGTACCGTACTATGAGCGATCTACTAGTGCACTACGGGATGCGGAGGCTGAGGAGAAAGGAAGGGGTCACCCTGGAGTGCTGGGTGAATTTTGTTCCCTATGGCGCTTGACAGGTGTTTGCTTGCGAGAGTTCGAATTTGCTTGAGGACCGGCCGCTTCGGCGCTGAGCACTGAACGTTCTGAAAACTTATTCATAGCAGGCCGCAGTGAGATCAATTTTGCAGATGGTGTACCATTCGTCCACGAGATTTAATTTGCTTGGGCCCGTTCTGTTCGGAAATAGGGACCGCGCCTTGACTCACGATCGAAACCCTGCGCACGCGGGCGACCACTGTCTTCACCGGGAAAGGCATAGTTGCGCGGTAGCTGCTCGCACTAGAGTTTTTCTGCATCTTCAGTGTCGCGGGAAGGGAATCACGATGGAGAGCGACGTATTTGTTGCGAGGCCCTCGTTCCGTACACTCCTCAGGAGTGCTACTTCCTGCATCGCCTGGCAGTTGGGCGACTATACATCGTGTATGATGGTTTCTGATATTAATACGTTTCGATGTGACGTGTGGGCAACCGAAGATTAGACACATTTATGCTACGGCTTGGCTCACCACTGTGTCCCGACAGCAACTTTGTGATTTCATGGTTTCCTTGTGCCGAGGAAACTTGGAAGGGTGTCATTCCATCGTCGTTCCTCTCGTCTACGTTCGCACCGTACTTGAGTAACAACTTGGCGACTTCGAGCCACCCCCAGAATGATGCTTCATGTAACGGTGTCTGCTGTCCCCGTTCAGTGGGTTTGCATCCGCCCCGTGTTCCAGCAATACCTGCACGATGTCAGGAGAATCACTGCGGAGAGTTACGGACAATGGAGATTCGTTAACATTAGCCCTGGAGTTGACATCGGCATCGTGGTCGAGTAGCATCCGGACAATATCGAGGTGTTCGTTAAACGCTGCTAGGTGCAGCGGGGTCCAACCGTCTTCCTTCCGGCCATTCCCATCCGCGTTGTGGTTGAGTAGCCACTGAACGATATCGGTAAGTCCACACACCGACGCTGTATGTAGTGGAGTCCTCGTCCAAAGACCTTAAGTATCCAAAGCCGCACCATGTTGGTGGAGTAAATCGGCAACACGGAAGTGTTTCCCGCGTAAAGCTGCTGGAAGCGGTGCCAGCACCCGACCACCGACTGCTTGTACTTGTTCGGGGTGCTTGACAACCAGACGTTCCGCCAGGTCATAGAATCCACAAAATGCGGCATAGTAAAGGGAAGAACCACTAGAACTCTGTGAGCTCGCGGGAGAGAATTCGGCCCAGTCTTTGTCTACGTCGTATACCTGGAGCCAGGCCGCAAAATGTGGCTTGGATAGGTCAAACAAATCATCCATCCTATCACGGATGCGTGACGACACATTCTCGAATTGTGCATGGTCCACCCAGTGTAGAGCTCATATCCGGCGAGAGGGAATCCTTCGGTACCATTATTCCCATTGCCACTGCATTCGTCCAGCCGGAGTAGTGTTCCCAGGCATGCTTGCGCCAAGATCGTATGTGCCGGTTCGAAATGAATATGAAACCGCGAGAGGTCTTCATTCGAATGCGCGAGACGAGGCGACGTGAGATATTCCTTCACGGAAAAGTGGGAGAATTGCACGACTTGGGAGTCACCGTCATGGAGGACGGTGATTAAGCTGGAGCATGTCGAAAGTATGGCTTCCTCTTGATTCCCCCAGCGCCAGTCCATTTTCAATCTCGGGATCTCTCCCCGGGCCGATGTGTCAAAATCTACCGCCAATACTTCTGCAAGCTCCTCAACGTAAAGCGGTCGAACAGCCACAGAAAGGCACTGGAACAGACGATACGCTTGCTCTTTTTTGGCTTTATGGATGCTCCTCAATATTCGCTCGTATGTTTCATCCAGGCTCTCAAGCAATTCGCCCAGGAATTACCGGACGCTCTGTGGGAAGCAATGTTGAAGCATTTCTAACTGGCAGAATACCCATCTAAACCTAAACAATAACGTAAGAAACTGGGGTTAGCACATTAGAGCTAGATGCTCTCTCACATTCCGTCGGCTCTTTCTGTCAGCGTCTCGATCACAAGATTTTTCTCTTCTGCCCTCCACCTCTTCATCGCCATATTCATATCAGAGTAGACCATGTTTCGAATATATTCAGCGATATCCGTTTTTTGTCCACTTTCGTCATGTAAGGAAACCAAACCAAACGCTAGCGGCTTGAGGACAGCTCGGATGTCAACCTCTGGACGACTCGTGACCCAAATGTGAAGATTTTGCAGGTGAAGGTCGACAAGGTCTTTCACAAGTCGAAGGACTTGATTACGCGGTGACGGAATCCCGGTCGAGTTGGGACATTCGTCGAGCGCATCCATGATAATGAAAATTGGGCCTTGTCCCGGCAGTTTGAGCATCTCTTTAAGGCATTCTTTCAAAGTGTCGTCACTGGGTTGTTGAGCGCCACTTTTGTGTGCAGTGTAGACGCGGTTGAGAATGTCACAGTAAGGACTAGATGAAGTAGAAAGCTGGGTTACGAGGGAAAGCAGCAGGTCGTGACAACATTGCTTCTTGAGATCCCTAAAATCGAAGTAGAAATACGCCATAATGGGTGATCCAGCTTCGCAAATAGTCATGACGTCTTGAATGATCGGGGAACTGGCAAGAAAAAATAAGTTCCAATGGAAGCAGTCATGCGAGTTGAACAACGAACCAGATAATGCTTTTCCCAGAGCCCGCTATGAAAGTCGAGGGCTGTCAGGAGGAGTGAACCCCGGAAGCGATAAGAGGGGCATACGTTTTCCGTGGATCCACAAGAGGGAGCCAGTAGACTTCCACTCGATGAAAAGACTACTCCGGACAAACTACACCGACGTTCCCTCGTGCTGAGCGCCGAGCGCAATGTTATGATTTGTCGAAGGATCTGAGGGAGAGAGCCATGTTCGAAGAAGCTGTTGTAGCTGGTTCCCTATGAGTGTGTTTGTGTCGTCAGGATGAGCAACGGCGAGGGTGGGGGATCACAGACACTTGATTTCGTCTACGCTGCTTGCTGTTTGTTGAATAACTAATTTCAATTCCATTGTTGTCACCTTCGCCTCTTTGCCGTCTAAGAGTATTATTAAGGTTAGGCATGGCATCAGCGAGCAGCCAGATACGCTCTGCGCACCGTTGATGACTACTTGACGAATGGCGTGGGTGATCTTCAGGACCTCTGCAAGCGCCATCCTAGCCTCCTCTTGCGTCAGCCTGTCCAATCTTTTCAGCGCGTCCTCAATATCAGTCCTTCCCGCCAATTTCTTCAGGAACCTTTCTGTGCGTAGTTTAGTCGAGAGATTTAAACAAAGGCGAAGAGAAACACACTCCCTCGTCCCTGCTTTATCTCCTTGGTCGCAATCCCGAAAATTGTTAGCACTTCCACCATTATCTTTGTAATTATGTCCGTCATCGCTGCGGTTGGTGTCACCTCGGTATAAACCTCGAGCCGCTTGAAAAAGAACTCCATCCGCTCGAAGAGATCTACCGCCGCATCTTGACTTGCAGAATCGTCCTTGGCCACCTACGAGACCTTCAGTGTCAGAATGTACGGGAAAGGATAATCAAGATACCAAGCAAGATACTTACAAGAGGAAGACACCGATGCCTGCAAATATCACTTTTGCGGGCGAAAACACCTACAAAATATATATCAGAGGGAAGCCTCGAAGCCTTCAAGGCGTAGATTAGCTTAGGTATTGACACATACCAGGCCTACACCTTCTCCGAGAGTAGCAGAAAACGCATAAAGGACGCTCACGATTGCGTTCAACCACTTAATCTCTTATCGCCGCTCCGAGCTTGATCAAACTCCCGGACTTTTTCCTGAAGCATGGCCAAGATGGCGGTCGGAGAATCGCATGTTTGCAACTGGGAGGCAAGCGGATGTGGATAAGGTCTTTCTTTGTCTGCTTCTCGTACGATTTCAAGGCAGCATTAAAAATAGTTTGGAAACGTGAGGAAGCCACGGCTGTAGAAACGGTCTCGGATATGGCAAGAGTGGCGAGTATGGCGGGATTGATTCAAGCTATGGGGTGGATGCTAACTGGCCCACCTCAACGTGAGCAACTGCAGTGGTGTCCCACCTGTACGTAAGCAAAATCTGACAGATCCCACGGACCGCTTGCCGAAGGCTGCCATTACAGTAATGTGGCAATTGCGTCACGGTGACAAAAGTGTGCATAAACTTGCATGTCTACTGCCTCTTGAACTACTGTGGAAAAAAAAATGCAATGGAGAATAGTATGTTCTGCCACCATGTGCAATTTGAAGTGTCTACGATGTGTTGTATGTAGAAGCTACCGAAAATCTTTAGTGATTTTTGTGCAACCAGGTAGGTACGATAGTAAACGAGAAAGAGGAGCTAGACGACAACGGACGCCCAATACGTGCGTGAATGTTCGGATCGTAAGAGGTATGTGTCGGCCATTCGCTTTATCTTGTAGGTTGATCCGCAGAACATATCACATCCCAATTTCGTGAATACGCGATGACTCGGGAGGGATTAACCAACACAAATCTCCCGCTATTCGTAGCGTAACTACAGTTCCTTGTGTAGTTGTGCGCCATGTTCTGTCAGCATCTGTGCAATCTCGTTTTTTCCATTCGCCAATGCCACCTGGACCGGGGACCTTCCCCTCTTGTCCTCAGCGTCTGCATTCGCGCCATAGTCGAGCAACAGGCGCACGACCTCTGTTTTCCCCCTGGGTGACGCCAGGTGCAATGGGGTCATGTCTTCCTCATCTTTTGCGTCCACATCCGCGCCGTGGTCGAGTAGCAGGCGCACGACCTCTGTTTTCCCCCCAGATGATGCCAGGTGCAATGGAACCCGGCCCCTGTCGTCTCGAGAATTTAGGTCCGCACTGTGTTCGAGTAGCATCTGTGAAACTTCAATGTATCCGTTCCACGAGGCCATATGCAGTGGGGTCCAAAGGTCATCTTGACGGGAATCTACGTCAGCGCCATGGTCAAGTAGGAACCGCCCTATTTCGAGGTGTCTCTTTATTGCCGCAAATTGCAGTGGTGACCGCTCGTGCACGCCTCTAACGTCCACATCGCCGCCATGTTCGAGGAGGAGCTGCGCTACTTCGACGTTATTCTGGGCTGAAGCTGCGTGTAGTGCAGCTCCGCGGCCACCACCAAGAGCGTTGGCATGCTGCGGGTACTTGATGAGAAGGTGTTCTACCAGCCCACGGAATCCGCACAGGGCGGCATAGTACAGTGAGGTCGCTATAGGTTCTATTAGGGGCATCTCGGGCGACTTCCAGAAATCCTCTTCTACATTGTACAGCTGGATCCACGCAGCAAGATGTGGTTTGCTTGGTTCAAAGAGCTGTTGCATCCCACGTTGTACTCGTGACGATACCTTGTCAACCCGGGTATGAGCCACCCAATGTTGAGCAGCGTATCCAGCCAGTGGAAGGCTGATCCCGTCACTACCTGCAGACTCAGATCCACCGCTCTTATTGTCCAAAGATAGCAGGGTACCAAGACAAGCTTGTGCGAGGAGAGTATGGGCGAGTTCAAGGGAGATACGATGGTGGGCGACATCTCCACTCGAAGTGGCAAGGCGGTTCGAAGTCAGAAATTCTTTTACCGAAAAGTGGGAAAATTGCACGACTCGGGAACCACCGCCGCCAACGACAGCAAACAAACTCGAGCAAGTAGACAGCACAGCTTGTTCATGGTCTTCCCACCGCCAATTTGGGTTCACCTTCGGGGTCCCTCCCTCGGCCGCATCAAAGTCATACGCAAGCAGTTCAGCGAGCTCCTCGACACAGAGCGGCCGAATGGCCACTGCGAGACACTGCAGGAGACGATGGGCGTGGTCCCTACTTGGTTTCTTAATTTCCCTCAGTATGCGCTCGTACGTCTCATTCAGTGATTCGGGCAACTCCTCGAGGGTGCGCCGGACGCTCGCCGGGAGACAGTCCTGCAGCGCCTCCAGCTGGCAGAACACCCATCTAAACCTATTCGACAACATCAGTAACTTATCGTTGCCGTAGAGAATATCATTACATTCCGTCGGCTCTCTCCGAGAGCGTCTCGATAACAAGATTTTTCTCATCCGCCCTCCACTTCCTCATCATCGTATCCGAGTCCGAGTAAACAACAGATTTGATGTAATCGGTTATATCTTTTTTTTGCCCGGTCTCGTCATGAAGGGACACCGAATGCGACGCCAGCGGTCCAAGGGCAGCTTTGATGTCGATCTCGGGCCGACTGGTGATGCAAATACGGAGATTCGGTAGATAGAGGCCAAGTAACTCTTTCACCAGTTCAAGAACTTGTGCGCGCGCAGATGGGATCCCGCAGGTATTGGGACATTCGTCGAGCGCATCGACGATGATATAAGTTGGGCTTTGCACCAGAAGCATCACCATCTCTTTCAGGCATCGTATCAAAACATCATCGCTGGGTGAGTGCGTGCCGTTGTCGTGTGCAGCGTAAAGGCGGAAGAGTACTTCGCAACAGGAGTCAGACCGGGAAGAGAGCTGGTTGACAAGAGAGAGGAGTAGGCTGTGCCGGTTTTGCTTGTCTTTGTCCCGGAAATCGAAGTAAAAGTACGCCACGGATGCCAGTCCGGCCTCGCGCAAGGAAAAGGCGTCTTGAATGATTGAAGAGCTAGGTGAAAGTGAGTTTCTTGATTTGGAACTCGTTGGGGGACCAACCAGAGTATGCTCTTGCCAGCTCCAGCTACGAAAAGATGGCATCATAAGGAAACGCTTGGTTAGGGAAGGAAGAAAGAGCGTACGTTTCCCATGGATCCACAAAAGGGAACCAGTGGACTTCCATTCCTTATTTATACTTCCTTCAAAGAACCATTCTGCCACTCGCTTGTGAGAAGCACCGCATGCGATGTTGTGATTCGTGGACGGATCCGGTGAAGAGACCCATCTTCGTAGCTCCTGTCGCAATTGTGTCCCTTCGAAGCCATTTAGGTCATCGGAGTAAATGGTATCACGTCAGGGGATTACAAACACTTAATGCCATTTAGGCCGCTCGCTGTTTGTTGGAGAATAGCCTTGGCTTCCTTTGTTATCGCTTTTGCCTCCATCCCATCTAGCCACATAGAGACTCAGGATATCTCAGCAGACGGCTGAGCGCATACTGCTTACCGTCAATAACTTGTGTAATTTTGTTCTCAATGTTGTGCGTGATTTTCAGAAGTTGTGCAGCTGCCATCCGAGCCTCTTCCTGCGTCAATTCATCAAGCCTCTTGAGCGCATCCTCGATGATGCCGGTCCGCCCGACCAGCTTCTTTAGATACCTCTCTGAGAAGAGATGAGAAAACGGCCAGATATCTCTGAATCTCCAGCGTACTTGTCCGCCCTAGCTTAATTTCCTTTGTGGAAATCGCAAGAATACTGAGGACTTCAACCATTATCTTCACTATTATGTCTGTCATTGCCGCTGTCGGTGGCACCTCGGTGTACGTCTCGAGTCGTTTGAAGAAGTTTTCAACACGATCGAAGACATGGACGAGCGTTTCTTGGCTCTCTCTAACTTGTTTGGCCGCCTGAGATCCTAGGATGTCAGGACGCCCCGCGATGACGATTGGGTCGAGAAAAGTGCTCACTAAAAGCAGAACACCGGCACCAGCAAAAATTACTTTCGCAGGTGAGAACACCTGCAAGATAAATATCAGAGCACGGATGTTACACGAGCCTATTTATTGAGATGTACCAAGCCGACAGCCTCTCCAAGCGTCGCAGAAAAGGCATAGAGGACGTTGACGGTCGGGTCCAGCCACTTGGTCAACCTCTCATCCACACTCCGAGATTGTTCAAATTCCTGCACTTGGTCTTGAAGCACGGCGAGAATGGCGGCAGGAGAGTCGCAGCTGTGCAATCGAGCGGCAAGTGGATGGGAGAGAAGGTCTTTATTAGTCTGTTTCTCGTACGCCTTCAGGGAAGCGTGGAAGACGGATTGGAAATTGAAAAGGAAAGCAGCTGTAGGGGGGGTTGACATAGAGCTAGTGAGGATGAACTGTTTCACGGGAAAAGGATGATGATTAGCAGGCTGGAGCACGAAATTGTTCGTTTGGTAGAGGCGCACTGCCTTGTTGATGAATTAATACAGTACTAATACCATTTGTCGGTCGAAGTTGATGATTGATGGCAGGTAACCACCCGGCGTTAACATCGATAGGGAAAATACGAGGCGCTGTAAGCCAGTCAGTCAGCTAACATTCATTCAATCGCGATGGTGTGGAATCGCGACCGACTAGAGCATTTGTTCGTGTTTCAGCGCGGCTGGGGAGTCTACAGGCTGGCATGCATCATGCATCATAATCTGAATTCGAAGATTACAGTAAAGCGTCCATTTTGCGGAGTCCCCAGAGTTTCCTTCCCCAGGCTGCCACCTCATAGTCGCTGTAACCAATTTTGGGCTATTGTAATCAGCTTTTGCGGATGACAACAACGCCTACATCGTCAATAGCGACACTCCCAACGCCGTCAATGCGCCATCTTGGCGAAGATCATAATATCATCATATGATGATGTGACGGTGACAGATAAACTGAAGTTGCCACTTTTCGGAGTTTTTTTTTTTTTTTTGAATCCGTTTATATTCCGGTTTAACCACTTTTCGGAGTTGCCACTTTTCCACAAAGTGTCATCCCAGAAAGGAAAGTGCCAACTTGTCTTACGCACAAGCACACCAACTTGAAGCTTGCCATGAAGCTTGCACACTTTGCTGCATGAACCTGCATCGTCCTTCTCATGAGTCCCCACTGCTTTTGGATGCTTACTCTATCATAGCACTTTATTTACTGGTATTTAGACGTCTACCTAGACAAAAAGAAGCTAGATACAGGAACAATAGCGCTCTTCCAAAAAAAAAATTATTATTTATTTATTTTAGCTGATGCTGGTACAACAAAGCGTGCCCCGAACAGGGCCATACGTTTACAACCTTCCTTTCTGCGAAAAAACAGCGATCTCGTCTTCACCTGGCTCCAGAACGTCGACAACTCCCCGAACCGGTGGTATATGCACTCAGTAATACACTCAAGCACAGTCCGTTCTTGTCTCACTGGGATATGTATCGCGGGATTTAAGTCCATTTGATTTTTTTTCTATCATACAAGGGTTGCTGGCATAGCCGTAGTTTACAACACAAAGCAGCGACCGGAGAGACACGAATCGTCTGACAAAAAGGCTAAAGAGCGGCGCACTCGTACTAGTTCGGAACTGCAATGGTCTTCTGGAATGTCGTCACTGACGGAGCGTCGAGATGCGCAGCGATAAGCTTCCAGCCTGCCTGGTCGAGCAAGCTGCGCAGACCCGTGACCCTGCGTTCTTGCCCGTTGAAGAGAGCCAACATCTGTGACACGTCCAGCCATCAGCACAAACGCTCATTTCAGCACCAAGTAGACCCACCGCAGCATCTGTGGCATGCACCATCGAGCCCGCGCGACCCCAGTTCGGAAGCAGAGGCTTGGGGGGAACGGGGAGCTCCGCGCCGGGGATTTCGTGCATGGCGGGTTCGTCGCACGCGCAAGCTATCGGGAGTTCGACTATGACCATCTGCGTCTTGGGCCCAGCGGCGGCTCGCAAATGCTTCAAGATTGTGACGCAGTACTCATCCGACCAGTCGTGGAGAATCTTGGATACAAGGAAGACTGCGACGTCTTCCTCCCGCGCTGGCTGCGGGTCGAAGAAACTGTGGGCTTCGAAAGCCCGAATATCGGCGCTCGTCTCTGGGAAATGCAGGGATGGAATGCGACGGACCTTGCAGTTTCACGCGTCCAGAATCGAGTGCGTCGGGCATGTTTTTCTTCCAGTACTGCGTTAAAGATACTTCAGGAAAAAGTATACATGGAAATTGGAACCGATGCGCATCGTACTTCATTGGCATCACCGATCACAGCCTCGCGGTCTTGTACAACGAAGCGAAGGTTAGGGTGGCGAAGAGCAAGTGTTAATGACTGCGAGCCAACGCCGCCTCCAACATCGACAACTAGTGAGCCAGGAGGGAACTTTTCCCATCCATACCCTGTGGATTTGATCCATCAAGTCAGGCGGTGATCGACAGAGTAAAAGCAAACCGTCGAGAAGCGCATATTCCGGTGTCATGTTTCTCAAGCCAGTCATCGCAGCGCTGAACCTTGCAAGGCGGTATCTGTTATCCGGACCCTCTAACCAGTTCCACATATCTCCCTCGATGCCGAGTGCTTTGTTCAGAGCCGTCTTAGTCGGTTCGGTGGAATGCCCGAATTCGGGATCGAGAAGTGTCTCTGTCATGTAAGACGAGCTCTTAAAAATTACATCAAGACTGGGGGAACGTGGTCAGAGCCCAGATGAGAATGACTGCAAAGGGCAATTCATACTTGTGTTCGATGATAGACGCTATGCCGAGGGTCCCGATGTGCTTCGACTCGGGGCTAAAGACATGTCACCGGTCAGTTTATTGTGTCTGCCGATTGCACCCAGAACAGGGCCCACTTTGATACCAGCTCTTCAGCAGGTTTTCCGGTGTCCAAAACTGTGGATAACCGGTTATTGGCGAACACATCCGGTGATACTTCAATGAATATGTGATTCGTTGCAAGGAGACGAAGGACCCGAGCTGATGGTACACTATCAGCGGACATATTTTACTCCATCTTGATACACACCAAGCTTCGCAGGATGAACCCCCATCGGCTTGGCTATCTCCCGTGCGTGTAAACCCTGAGCAAACATGAAGCCAGGTGGGAGAGTTCTCGACCGACAGGATATCTGACGCTACCTTGGGCCCTGCATCCCGAAGGATCTCCGCGACATGTGTACTCACCGCAGTACGTATTGCAGTAGAAACATGGAACTTGATAACGTCCGTAGTGTTAGTAAAGTATGCGATAGTCGCAGGAACAATCTATTTCACCTGCATCACGACATCGGAGACTACCAACGGTGCAGGCCTCACAAGGGTCATGAGTTGCGCCGCGGCGGAGGTAATAAGCGACCCTGCGGATTGAATGCTCGGGTGCATGAGGGGCGCCTCCGTCTCACGGCTAAAGGGTGCATTTGACGAGGGGAGGACGAAGGCATTAGCGCTGAGGACCTTCTCGATCTTGTCGACGGAGGATTGTATGATGTTGGCGAGGGTCTTCAGCTCCCCTAAAACATCCTGGGGCTCCCTTTCGAGTACAGGACAGCAGGGTCAGGTACCTCAATGTCGGCAGCGCTGGATGTTTGAGATTTGAGACCTACCTCGAAACAAAGGAGTAATTCGGCGTCGTTGACTGTGAGAGTAAGGGAGTAGGACCTGAGACAGAGCGAGACATGATGAGTGATGAGAAAAAGCAAAAGTGAAGAACTGAAATGATTTATCAATACAATATATAAAGCACGGACGTGTCATTTGGTGGCACATAGAATGCTGATACAAGTTGCGTACTTTTCGCAAGGATCCAAGTTGTTCGAATTGCTCGAAAACACAGTTGCAGCGCCTACAAAAGTGGTTGAGAGACCGCTTGTCTACTTTCCATGACTTGGGACACTGGAGACTGGGAACATTGACTGGGAAACCTTTCGACACCTCACTCGATCTTCATAAAGGGAAAGCCCTTCGCTTGTTCCTTCCTTCCAGCCTCTCTGTACGACACACACAGGGGGGCCTCACTAAAATCACAGATGCGCTGTACGTCGCCGCAGCTGCATGCGGTACTGTAGATCATGGGGCATCATTGAGACTGTAGTAAACGCCGATGAAGTGGATGTAGCCGAACATTCGTTGAAGGGTTTATTTTCGGAGCATTGGGTGGACTTTGATGCACTACGACGCTCAATGGGGTTGTGGTCGGCTGAGCATTCGAATCAGTTTGTTCTAGAGTGGGCTGACTACGTATGTAGGGCGCCTAAGAGTGGAGCGGCTTCATAAGACACAGGGTCTAGTGCCAGTGTGTGTCAGGATGACACGGCGACGGCGTAAAGTCGGTGCTAGTGACGTTCGTTAGCTGCGGTCAAACCTTCTTGAATGATTTCGTACGCATTCGGAGTGTAAGGGCAAGCCGCCCATTGCGACCTGTGTTCACCATTTATCATTGAGTCCCAGTCCGTAAGTTGGGTTTTTCTTTTACTGTAAAAATCTATTTATATTCTGGGTCTGAGTTGGGTTGATGTGCCAGAGTCCCGGCGGTGGAGCGAAAGGCCGTGATGTAAGCGAACTTGATGAAATAGGTTCTAACGGTCCGGTGTCCGTGCCCCTGCTGCGGCGCAGTCGATGGTGTACCAGCCCTTATAGTGGGTCTCCCCGCGGCTACCACCATTCAACTCGCCACAACAAATCACCCCGCTCGCATAGCCTTGATCTTTCCATCTTTTTGGCAGTCAATTTCGTCGACCCGTTATCTTACTCAGGGCCATGATTGGGTTGCCTACTCGTATTAAGGGTCCCAGTTTGCCGAGTGGGAAATATGGTGCTATAAAGGTAGATACCTAAAGAGGTTTTTCTGTTTTCGCTTTTGACCTCAGGGGCGCTCTCGACTATCTTGGACTCAATGCGACACAGCCCTAGCTTATCCCACGCCGCGATCTCACCACTTAGCGAACTTCCTGAAATCACTCCGCTTGCGCATTAGACGATGAGCCCGCACTCACGTCCCCGAATACTTCTAGGACTCCTCTTACTTTTGCTCCCTGTGCCTCAATTCTTAGTGTGCGATAATCGTCGCACCTAACCCTCGTTTTTCTCCTGTCTTGTGACACTGTCTTTTGTAGACCTGTGCTTGGTACTGCGCGGTTAGACTTAGATCATCTACGCTCACATGCGCATTTGACCCGTCGCCACATGAGACGCAGTCAGTCTTCACCTGTCGACACCATAGCAGGGTTATTTCACCCTTGCACGCTACGGAGCACTTGCGACATCTTGTTTTTTGTACCACTGGGAGTCAGATGGCATCGGGTAGCCACAGTGGCAGCTGACTCCCGCTGGTGACCAATCGCTCGATCTATCTCGTCCTACGTCACGTCACTGGCACCCTTTCAAATATATCTGACAGCTTGGACTTTGCTTTGGACGAGCTCTTCACCCAAGCGCCGGGGGCCACGACGTGCGCGTTTTATGTTACGCAAGATCATGCACGTCATACGCACCACGATAGAAAGAGCACAACACGTTTTCTACTTTGCTCTCCGTTAATGATTTCGCGTCTTTTGACCTGCTCGGGGGGCATTTATCCGCTCAGCTCTCTCGAATCGGCCACCATTCAGCCATCAGCCGCCGAGCCAACTTCGGGCCCTGGCGCGTTCATTGCCCATTCTTCCCTCTCCCTTGGTTATGTAGATCCACTACGTAAATTTGCCGGAGTCTGCCACCGATGCTGTAAGTCAACGAATTTCTCTCTTGTGTAGTTAATAGCCTGGAAGGTCGTGGCCCATGATAAACCCGTTATGGGCTCTCCTACCACATGTGCGACGAGAGCGGTTCAGCCCCGAGCTGTACGGCCGCCTCCATCAGACAGCCCGCGGAGCTTCTTCGGAGCGCTGCAGACAGAAAGCGGAACCGCACAACGTGAGATTCAAAGGACCGATCTGGCTTTATGAACGGTGATGTGTGGCGTGTTTGAAAATTGAGCGGCTGATCTTATCGTATCTACGTACCAAGCAAGTGGGGGATCCCACTCATCGTTTCGTTTGACCATCCAATCGAACCGGGCTGGCTTTAGCCGTGCGATATCAGGTGGAGCACGCCGTGTCGAACTACAGGCTCATGATGCGCGAGAGAGCTACGCAATTCACTTTGTTAAGACAATGGATTGCGCTCCCGCAAAAAGTAATACTTGGCGCGCGCACATCCGGTTCCAATTGCACGAGATCGAAAGTTTCTCAGGCCACCCCGTCTTCTAATCCGATCCGCGGAGATGGCTCTTACATGAAGCTTGAAGCTTGAAGATCCGTGCGAATCCTCGTGATGATCAGGTGTATGTACTCCAACGCCCGTCCTCTTGCCGCCCGGCTCTCACTGGGTACTTGTGCCGAACAATCCTCTAATAGGGATGTGGCAGACACCTCAAACACGGCGATAACGAGAAACCATCTGCTTAGTACCACTGGCTCGGTTGATATCATCCGGATGTACAGCTTCACGTTACGCCCTTCTCCCTGTATGTACGGGGTAATAGCCACCCGTCAGTTTATATGAACCCGTTCGCTGTGGTGATATTAGGTTTGCCTCACGATCTCTTCTTCACACAAAATAATCGGTAACCAATGAGCGAGAGCGTCATTTCCAAAGACTTCAGTGAGCGATCTTTAGAAAATTACTGTTGAACTGCCTCACCCGGCTCCGCAGTCACCGTTGTGAAGGTGCTGCATTTCATCGATGGTGTCAAAGTGTACGTAAAACAATTCATCGTTAGTTGTACTAAGAATTTCCTCCCCTCACGTGTATTGTCACCAGCTGGTATTTTCTAGCCAACCTGGACTTTGACTGGACGCTCCTTCACTCCCGGCCGACGCAGAAATGGCCCAGCCTAGTACGTAGCAGCATTGAGACAACGGTTGCGCTCTGATACAAGCGGGTCACGCGAAGGTCTACTTGGCCAGCCGATTTACCAGCATCGCGTGTGTTGTGTCCTTCCTTGTGGGACTCAATGTGAGCTCGAGAATCAATTGCCAGGTACGTTTATCCTGGTCATCGTACTAACGAGCCCCGCTGAGTACACACATGATCCCTCATCACGCATCAGGCTTGGATCTCAACGGCTTTTGTCAGTTCGAATCAGAGAATCCACCCCTTTTGTAGCGGTATCTGACTAGTACAACCAGACGTTCCCTCTCCTCGAGCTCGAGCTCGCGCTGATCCTCATCGTCGTCCGCGTGTAAGTGTGGGATTAACGCCATGCTCGTACTCATGCATACGTCCTTAACTCGATTCGCCCAGGATCGCTATCTGGGAGTGTTCTAGCATGATCATCTCGCTCACCACTGCGGCGCTCTCCGTGCACTCGGGTGTCTCTCTCTACCGTTCGTTCACCATTCCTCTATCGGTCCATCGATCAGGGACTAACAATAGGACACAATTGGCGTAGTGTTGATTGGGGTGCGTGTGTCGGACGATGGCTTTTGATTAGAGTCTTTACAGATTCTCAGATCCGCTCGTTTTGGGATCCAGGACCAAACTACAAGGGCTGTCTAATAGATGCTCCTCGGACGCGTCTCATTATGATGTCCATCACGTCGATCATGATATATGCTTTCCTTCTCATCGCCATGCTGGCTGGGCTCCTGCGCTATCGGCGAGCCCGTTCATTCCGATTATGGCACATGCTTCAGCAACAGGTAGAGTGGACCTATACGGCGAATAGTGCTTTGGGCGGGGGCTGACCAGAGGTCCGACTTATGTAGGGGTGGATATGGTTTGCTTTGGCAGTGGTAGCTGAGGTGCCTACTCTGGTGGGTGATGCATTATGAACACCGTACGCCTTACTCATCTGAAAAAGATCCTTGTCCTATTGAACGTCAACCGTAAGTAGCATGGCCTTTCATTTTCTTTGCACAACTCAATCCACGTTCCCTCCTTGAAGCCGCAATCAATTTGGTTCGTCACACATTCTCACTCGGTCTTTTGTGTGGTAAAGTTCTGACCTTCCACTACAGCTACTTCAAATTCCAAGAGGTGAGTATTCCACGACAGTTGATATTCCGCACTCATGAGTATCCGTGGATCTCAGTGGTAATCGCGTGAGTCCGATCGTGTCCTCCCGTCTTTTCTGTACTCATCCGGACGTTGACGGCAAATAGGTCTATCGGCACGACTGTCATGTTCCGGGTGCTCTCCAGGTACAAACCTAGTGACCGGTAAGAGTGCCATACAGCCAAGCTTTCCAAGTTCATGTGCAAACCCTCGGTTTTTTTTCTAGCGGAGAACAGTTAGCGAATATTGTACGCCTCCGGGCAGACTCGAATTATATCAGCTCTGAGGCGACACCGAGATCACCTCCCTTGTCACCTCCACTGTCTACTAACCACCTCAAAGTTTCCGTACACACTACAACCACAGGTTTCAGTGACACCGATAGTACCCAGAAGCCAGAGTTGTAACGATAGATGTTGAGTTCGTGTATCTTGAGTAACGACAGCAATGTGCATGTATGGACAGTGTAGGAATAATACTTACTGTATTTATTTAATGGGAGAGTTTCCCGTCACGTCACGCGTCATGGTGGTTACTCCTTTTGGATGTGCACAGCCTCTAAGTTAGCTCTGACGGACTCGGCGACGCGACGCGACCTTCATTGCTGCTGCGGGCCTGCAGCGTAGTCGATCGTGTAACTTACAAGCCCTTATAGTGACGCGGTTTCACCACCACCCAACTCGCCACAACAGTCTTCACGCGGCAAGCAATAGCACTGCTTTATTTCCCAAAAAAAAAAGACCCTGTACTCTTCCAAGTCAACGACAACGTGTCTCGATGGCCAGTCATCAAGATGACTACAAATCGTCCAAAGAGTCCTTCGTTTCCGGTATGACTGGTTCAACAGTTCTCCATATTAACATGATATCGTTCGTCGCGCTCGTATGTTCCCCGTCCGCTCTCCACATCCTTCCCTGCTTACCGAAGTTATCTCCGCAAGTCATCCATCGCGCTCCACTCCAGCATCCGCTCGCGCTTCCCTCCGCCCAAATCCTTCCAATTCCTCTCGGAATGGACGCTCCTCGTCCTCCCCCTCCTCCTATCCATGACCCTCTTCGCCAATCGCCCCGGCATCCTATCCACAGCGCTCCTTCTACCAACCGCGCTTTTCTACTTCCTCTTCCCCCCACACGAGTCCGGCACACCGCTCCCATCCGGCGGCACGCCATTGCCATTGCCATCGCCCCACGCATCGCCCACCGCGCTCCGCCCACCGAGTTTCCATGGCGACGACTGTGGCCGACAGAGCGCACCACCACCCGCCGAAGAACCCGAGACCACGCGTCTGTCCGCGCTGAGCACCTATCGCGCGCACATGATGCTCATGACCATCCTCGCGATCCTCGCGGTCGACTTTCCCGTCTTTCCTCGCGCGCTGGCAAAGTGCGAGACCTATGGTGTCTCTCTCGTGCGTCTTTTTTTTCCCCTTACACCACGCCACGTGTCGGCTGAGATGCGCGCGCGAATAGATGGACATGGGTGTCGGCGCGTTTGTGTTTTCCCAGGGTGTCGTATCCGCCATCCCGCTCATCAAAGCCCCGGTGTACTCGAGGCCGCCGCTTACGTCGGAGATCGCGTCGGTCATCGTGAAATGCGCGCCGGTTCTGGCGCTCGGTCTGGTCCGTGTGTTGCTGGTCAAAGGTACGCAGTATCCGGTGGGTTTTGTTTTCACGCTAAAGTAGGGATAATATCGCTGATGAAGGATGGTGAATGAATGAAGGAACACGTTACTGAGTACGGCGTGCATTGGAACTTTTTCCTGACACTGGCGCTGGTGCCAGTGTTGCGCGTCTTCTTACATCCACTGTTCACAACCATACCCATATCGCTGCTCGGGCTCCTCGTGGCATTAGGTACGTACCACCGTTGCACCTGAAGACCCCCTCCTTTCATTCTCGCACTTATCCAGCACACCAGCTCTCCCTTTCCGCCGGCCTCACGTCCTACGTCCTCGATGCCCCGCGGCAAACGCTCATTAGCGCCAACAAGGAAGGCCTCGTTTCCCTCACAGGTAAATATCGAATCCCCCCCCCTCCCCCCCAACTGTGTGCTCACGTACATTCTGGGGATGAGGATACCTCGCGATACATCTGCTTGGACTGTCCACAGGGACGCTCGTCATACCCTATTCGCCGTCTTATTTCCGCCGACGGCAGGCCACCGCGCGGAAACGACGCAACAGCGACGCGCCGCCCGCGCGCCGTATGTCTATGTCCACGCAGCACCGTGAGAACGACAAGACGGCGACCGAGCTCTTCTCGTATGCAGTCATCTACTGGACGCTCTTCGGCATCAGCAGATACCTCCACATCGGCGGGCCTGACGTCTCGCGCCGTCTAGTGCGTTCGTTTCTTTCTTATCAGCTCCAGTCCATGTGCTGACAGAAGGGGGCTCGTTCGTAGGTAAACCTGCCGTATATCTTGTGGGTCGCGGCGTACAACACGACATTCCTCCTTTGCTATCTCCTTCTCGACCTCGCCTTTTTCCCAACGCCCCTCGCCAAGAGCACGTATTCGCCCATCTCGGGTCTCAAGGTCGTCCGCCGGCCGAATGATGATGACGACGATGACGACGACGACGACAGGGCCCTGGACTCCCCTTCCCCTCTCGCACCCCCCTATTGTGTCGGTCCCATAACGACGACGACAACGTCTGGGCCCAGTCCAATGCCGGCACCTCCGCTGCTCGAAGCGGTCAACCGGAATGCACTGGCCGTCTTCCTCCTGGTGCGTCTCTTTCTCCCCCCCCCCCCCCCCCTTGGTGATGATGTTGTGCGCTCATATTGACGTTCCCCCACGGCAGGCCAACGTGGCGACGGGCGCGGTGAACCTGTCGATGCGGACGATGTATACCTCCGATGGACGGGCGATGGGCGTGTTGGCCGCGTACACCTTTGGCGTGTGCGTGTTCGCGTGGGCGGTCAGAGGGCGGCGGGTGTGGAGGCTGTAACTGCAGTTTGGCAGCTTCTGAGCTCGGGTCGGTCCGGCGGCGTGCAGTATACAAGCAAAGTAATAAACGGTAAATTGAATAATCATCCGTCCTACGTGTCGTGCCGGGATGATTTGATGCACAACACACACCATCGCCGGATACCGGATCCCAGAAGCGAAGGATATGGATATGGAAGGGAAGGGAAGGCGAGGCTGTGAGATTTTGCTCGGGTCACCAATCGGCCCTGCACGGCAGTTGAGCTGTTCTCCAAGTGCCAAGTGCCAAGAAAAACGAAGCAATTGTGCTCTCGCAAATTTGATTGAGTCAGCGGACGCCGTTTATGTGATCATTTCATCATTGAAAGAATTAAAGACAAATCGTGCGTTACAAATCACATATCGTGCATACGTGTGGTGATTGATACTATTACTATGTACGAGGGGGTTTACAGAATGAGAAGTAAAATCATGGTTGTTGCTCGTAGCAAATCTTTTTTCTTCGGTATATATGTGTGTGCGTGAGAGAGAGAGAACGGAAAAAGACGGAGAGAAAAGATATTTCTTTTCAAAAGATATCGTGAGAGATGGTAACCGACCAAGCGGTAACGCCGCCTAGATAGAGACAGCTCCACAAAGAGCCCCACCAGCCCCTGTGCACATGTGCCACACACGCATAACAGTACCCGCGTAAATCAGGCGGCGCAGTCCCCCGGGTGCTTGAGGGTGTCCTCGGCGAAGCGCGGGAGCACGTCCTGCAGGCTCTGGCTCTCGACGAGGTGGGCGGGGGACGGCTTGTGGATATGCAGGAGGCGGAAGAGAGCGTTCTCGAGGGCGAGGAGCGGGACGAGCACGGCATTGGCGTAGCGCGCGAGTGCCGCCACGACGAGGCCCGCGAGGGCGTCGAGCAAGTAGTGGTTCGCTGTCGCGACGATGGCGAGGAGGATGAGGGCAGGGTAGAGGAGGAAGAGCACGCGCAGATACGGGTGCGCACGCCGCTGCTGAGTGGGCGGGGGCGGGGGCGGGTGGGCGCAGAGTGAGACGCCGACGATGAGCGAGTAGCCAAAGTGGAGGGAGGGCATCGCGGCGAGCGGGTTGCAGAATTTGTTGGTGGTCCAGACGGAGCCTGCGCCGTGCTTGTGGACCGTGTCGACGAAGCCGTATGCGGCGGGGAGGAGGCGCGGGGGCATGCAGGGCCAGAGCGTGAAGACGACAAAGGCGAGCAGGTTGGCGAGCGCCATGGTGCGGCGCACGGGTGCGTAGACGCGGAACGGCTGTGTGTGGTAGAAGTAGGCGAGGAAGGCTATCGTCGCTGGTATGTGGATGAACGAGTATACCCTGAGAGGCCACCACACATTAGTCTATTTGTATTTTTCTCCTCATTTTCGAAAGGAACACACGCACCGGTTTAGGGCGGAGATGGCCCACGCGTGCTGCATTATGGTATCCTGAACTTTGTTCTCCCATTGAATGCCAATGCTCTGCTCAAACTCGAGCAGCTGGATGGCATGGCGGCGGGCAATGTCGACGGTCCCGTCGTCGATGAACAATACCGCCGAGATGGCACGAGCAATCTGGTAGACCCAATATGTGAGGCCCCAGTATAACACCTCGAGGAGAAAGGGGAAGCGGTAGAGGGTGGTAGAGATCCAGTTATTGGCGTAGCGGGAGGTGTCCCGTGGCTTGAAGAAGCGGAGGGAGGGGTGGCGTGTGTGGGTGGGTGTGAAGGTGGGGGAGGGGATCGGGGAGTAAGCACGGGATACAGGCAGTGGACGGCGGTTGATGATCACGCCAGCCGCGAGGAGAGAGATGACGACGAGGGGTTCTATGAAGATGCCAAGGGCAGACGCCTTCGCATTCAGGTGACTATCGTCCGTAAGGGGTGGCCTTGGGATTTAAGAAATAGTTGGTTACAGGCTAGGGGCAGTTTATAAAGGCTGCGGGACGGGTGGGTTGTTACGGTAAAGTAAAGAAATCAGTAAGAAAAGTCGGAAGAGGACTGGTGCGTTCCATGTTTGCGTCCGTAACCTAGTCTTGTGACTTTTTGGGATGAATCGCTAGCCCTTCCAGGCGGGGATAGACAGATCCGAAGTTGTCCGTATGCCTGCTATCAAACCCCAGTTGATACGTCAGCATCAGTCGGTCAAGCAATACACGCGACCAAGTATTCTCTTACCAACCGGTCATCGCATCAACTCGTGTGACCCCCCTTCCCTCGATCACCGTGCTGGGTGCGTTATCCTCTTACTTATCCTCCAAACTTCCCAGTCGAAACTGACCTGGCATCCCTCTGAGAAAATGGGGAGGGGCGTATCAATCATTCCCTTGTCGGTTTCAGAGAGCCGGGTGTAAGCCAGTGAGTCACTCGTGATCGGGGTTTTCCTTGCCAAGCTGCCAAGTCCAAGATGTCCCACTGGCAGGCCACCGGTCACCATACACGCGGTCATCCCGGATATTCGAGCTAAGATTGAAACCCTTGAAACCCTTGCCGCCGGCAGCGATTAGACGTAGATCTCAGATCTTTTTTTTCTACTTTGTTCTTAGGAACTTACAACAATCAACATCGTCTTCAAAGAATGTAGCGCACACCTTGGTAAAGACAGTATCCATGCGTGGTAAGATAAACCAACTTAATCAAACTCTCGCATTGCCCCGTGAGGAAGGCCGATGGCCCGCCGACTCTGTCCGGCCGGGTGCCGAAAGATCGTGACGTCTTGCCAAGAAAAGAGAGCGGCGGAGCCCGCTCGTCCCCAGGAGACTACCTGGTTGGCCACCACTAGAGTATTGTACTTTACAGAAACCAGCGGCGGGAGCTCTTTGGTTTTTTACAAAGAAACGGTCATTAGGGGTTTTGGTTGGGAAAGTAACGAGTCGCGACCGAGCTAGCCAGACTCGCGCTCCGTGGCCATCATCCACGTGCCCCGTGGACTTCGATGTTCCATGGAGCACAGGAAGGTTCAATATACACACTGATTGGCGACACCACCCAGCCGGAATTTCCCTCCATTCCTCCTCTCCATCGTGGCTATTCCGAACTTTCATCCGCATAACATTCCCTACCTTCTGACCTGTAGGCGTATCGCCACTGACGTTTGGGGGTCGTCGCGGCGGCATGCCACGCTGCAAATGGCCTATACACTTCCTTTCCACCGTGACCACAGCCGCCGCAACCTCGACCAAAAGAACTGATTCGCGACGTCGCGGATTCCTATGGCATCTTCTGCGTCTCCAGCGGCCTGATACAGTACGCGCTACAGTTAATTGCATATCTCTCGTATCACATCTAATATAGTCTCTCGAAAAAATGCTCGCATCATATTCTCTTCGGTTCCTCAGAAGCGCAATGGATGCTGTCGTTCCCCGCCCTTCTCTCTTCCGATGGTCCAAGACTGTAGGACGATCCACAAGTCAATCAACGGTCCCCTGGCGTGTTCATCGGATGATGAAACTACCTCCCCCCCCCTTTTTTTTTTTGGGCTTGATGCCAGTGGGTTAGGGTATACTGTAGCGTGTCCGCCTTCTCCTCCGCCTCCTGACCTCTTCGACCGATCTGTGACTTTCGAACTTGGCGTCTTGGTATGCGAGGTATGATAGGAAACCTGGGATGCGTTGCCCCGATCACGATCACCTTCATCCTCTTCACCATCTCACTTTCTCGTCGACGTTCGTTCCCATTCTCCGGCCTGGGACTGGCGTTCAGCAAACACGTCAGAGCTGACCTAGTTCGAACGTTGTAAAAGAGTCGAGTCCTTCCTACCTAAGATGGTCACACTCATGATTCTCGCTTGTCAATTCTGGCAGGACATGCGCTTTTCTTGCCCAGAACACGCACGGGGCATTAATCTCAACCCGAACCTGGTGGGATCCGATGTGTCGAAGCATTGTGATCGAGCGCCCCCACTTCCCACACAAGCCTGAAGTCTGCCGCACCGCACTACTGACGGAGCGCTCTGCTGTCAAGCCTGTCATGCTTGCCGGTCGTTCTGTGCACTTCATACGTCCAACTTTCGGGACTGCTTCTAAACGCGTCAAAATGCTAGCCCGGACAAGAGGAGAAATCAATCGTTCTTTATAGAATGCGGAAAAACGAAGCGGACTTGGATAGAGGTTGTACGCCTGCTACAGGTGGAGGATCACGCGGAGTGAACTAGGCAGGGCGGAATAGCAGGGCAGAATTCGAGTCGTATCGTGCCATGGTGAACCCGTCGTAAGTCTGGCTTTATTCGGTTGATACAAAGACAAAGGTCCGTTTATGGGGCAGGAGTGATTGGTTGATTATGTAATGTGATCTCGAACGTCTCTACTGTAGCCTCACTTGTTCGCTCAGTTGAAGAAATGGGGTTCACATACGTAATAGGTGAGGTCGTGCCAAAAAGACCAGAAAATCGCCAACGGTTAAGAATTTTCGGACGGATTGGAATCATCTGGACGATGGCGATCTGTAGAACACATGGAAGACGATGACCCGACGCCGCGCGCGCTCCCGCGCTGGGTTGAGCTCGAGTACAAGGTGAGTCTCAAATTTCTGGCAGCGCTCCCAAGCCACTCACTGACCTCCCATCTTTCTCTCTCTCTCCTCGTTCCATCATTCCAACCAAATATATGCCAACTTACCACTGGGACTCCGCCTATCATAGCACATGTGCATGCTCGCGGGTCCCAATGCCTCCGTCGCGTTCACGCACCTCTCCAGCGCAGCGGCCGCTGCGCTCTCCTCCGCGCTGCCCCCTGCCCCCGCGGAGGAGGCACCAGGAACAGCGCGCGCAGAGTGCCACGAGCAGGGCGTGCTCGCGCTGATGCAAGCGCGCGGGATCGCGGGATCGCGCGTGTGCCTGCTGGACCCCAAGGCTTCTCAGGCGCTCGCGCCGTCCGACGGCGCGTTTGCGTGGTTCCTTTTCGGCGTGCGTGCCCCCTCCCCTTTCCTTCACGGCGCCTACGGCTTATCAAAATCAAAATGCTATGCTGCGCAGGGTATACTCGGTATGCGTGCTTTGCGGCATATGGTGGTGGTGATGGTGGGGGTTGATGCGTTGGGCGGATTTAGGCGACGACCCGCCGCGCGACCGGACAGCCGAGCTGCGCGCGCTCGGTTTCCCGACGCGCCATTTGGGCTCCGTGCAGATGACGACGGACACGGCGCTCGGCGTGACGAAGCGCATCGTAGTAGATCGCGGTCCGTCTCTCTCTTCCCCCCTCCGTGTCCGCCGTTTTCTCCAGGTGCGGCGGTGCGATGAAAAAAAAAAGGCTGACGGGTTTGCTTGCGAGGACAGTCCCGCTCGATGAGATCCCCTATGTCGTACGTTCGCGCTGCCCTACGCTAGCTCCATAACTTTCCCTAACAATTTTGCCCTTTTGCGCAGGATTACCCGACGATCCGCTTCAACGCGCGCGAGAGCGTCGAAATGCCCTTTCGTGCGTCGTATCTATCCCCACCTAACGACGGATATGACATTGTGGCGGCGTTGTTTCAGGCTACATGGTCGCGCCGGGGACCAAAGATGAACCACTTCTTCCACCAGGCATGAAGGCACACCTGCACGCTGACCTCGACCAAAGCTTCGATTTCTAATAAATCGATCCCTCGACCACAAGCACTAAAAAAAAAAAAATAGTACATGTATGAGATATCTTCTGTGTGTGCGTGCCGGGCGGTGCGCAGTACACGGTCTAAGTGCGAGTAGGAAGGGTGTACGAGTATACAGTGTACTAGTACAATGGGATATGAAGAAATGGTGGAAAATAAATATGAGAACGCCCGCCGTCGAACAGCCAGCGTCCTGCGGAGGGAAGGGGTTGGAAAACATGATGGCAAAATAATGAGGAATAGAGTGGAAATGTCGTGTGAATATAAACCATAGCAGGAGGAAAGTGTGTGAGTAGGTTGAAGGATACAAGGGATATTAATCTTGAAAGGTGTGCAATGAGAAAAAAAAACATACGACAAAGCAGAAAAACTAGTAGCAACCTATGAGTATTATGTCACAACAGATCACCCAAGGAATAAAAAAGCAAAAAAAAAAAAAAAGGGGAGGGGGATGAGAATGCGCAGAGGACTTCAACATCATTGCGGCGGCGTGCCGCGGTGGAATTGCTCCAGCGCCTCCGCGTCCCACGGCGCCGGGATACGCGCAACGTCATCGAGGTTCTTGTCCGCGCGAGCGTCACGCAGCCGCTCGCGCGTCGGCATTTCCATACGCGCGCGACAGCGCACGAGACGCAACTTTGTCCGCTTGATCCCTAGGCACATCGCACGTCTCGTCAGTAGCCGGCGGTGCACCCAACGCCGCAAGAAAGAGCACGACGCACAGGTGGCGATCGTATCGCGGTCCTCGTCCACGAACGGGTTGCCCTTCTGCAGCAGGTCGTCCTGCAGTGCGTACAGGCACCAGAGCGACTCTTCGTACAGGCGCTCGCACTCGTCGGGCGACTTGTGCTGGTCGAGCAGTTCCTTGCGCGCCGCTGTGCGGCTCTTCCGCATTTGTTCCCGCTAAGTTTCGTCTAACCAAAGAGAAAGGAAGGGGTAACGTACGAGGGTGAGCGCGCGGTTGTACACGAGCTCGTCGACCCAGGTGCTCGGGCCCGTATATTGCGCGGGCAACCACGTCTTAACGAGCGCCGCACGGTCGTGACACCGCAAAAAGAGGTCCCTGAACCATCCGAGCGCTGCGCCACCCAAATCCCACAGCGCCTCCTAATCAGGATTTCTTGCCCACGTACAGGCTGACGCATGATGACGCACCTTCGTCGAAGCCCTCGGAAAGGACAAAGTCACCCTCTGGATGCCGCATCTCCATGTGCTCCTGGTACTTGCGCAGTTCGTCGATGCCCTTCTGGGAGAACTGCATGATGAGCATGTATATCGCCACGCACGTCACCGCGTTGTACTCCGCCTGCGCATCTGCATTGCGCCGGCGCGCCGCAAGTTTCTCGTTCTCGCCCTCGCGCGGGGTAAACTTGCTCGGGTCCGGCAGCGGCTCTAATCCACACCAGCCCACCCCCAAAATCAACGACGGAAGTAATGGAACGAGACGAAGGAAACATGCAACGCACTCTGCGGCACACTCTTCACAAATTCGTACATCTCATCCGCCCAGCGCGTGATCACGTGAGTCTTCTGCGCCAGCTGCTCCAGCGCACCCAACAGCTCGTCCTCCACCGGGTCGGTCTCGCCTGTACCACCCAGGCTCGCGTTGCGCATCCGTGGGGAGTGCGAGCCTACCCCTTCCCCATATCCAATAAAGTGCGGCGGGGAGCGCGGGAGGCTCACGCTCGCGCCGAAGAGCTTCTTCGATGCGAGGGTTAGAGCACGCGAGAGGGCGTTCGTCGCGGGGCGACCCATCGGGATAGGTACACTGCCCGGGTTCGGTGGTGGTGGGAAGGTTGGACTCAGGTGCGGATCAGGCGGGAGCTGGTGCGGGAGATCAGGGGAGCGCTTCTCGTCGTTGGTAGAGGCAGGCGTTGGAGGCACACGACGGTCAATGAGCGGCCGACGTCGGGCAGCGTTGATCTCTGTGTGTCGATTCGAGTTCAATATCGGTCACCTAGGTAGTGTGAAATGCGCACCATCCACCGCTCTGTTGAATTCGACGGCTTGCGTATCACCTACCAGCACATATTCTCTTCTGAGAAGTCCATCTTCTTCCGTCTCCCCCGGAATGATGGACCCTTCCGTCGACAACGGCTTCAGGGGTGGTCGCGCAACGGGAGGAGCATCAGGGGGGTTGGAGGCTGTACGAGGACCTAATGGTGGGGGACCCATACTGACACCCTTGGGAAGACTACGATGAAACTTAGTCTCACGCGACGACGTTGGTTGGGTATCACATTACCTTGAGGGCGACCCTTCTTGTGAGGGAGACGCTGCCTCGCTCTCCCGCCTCCTAAAGTTGAACTTGCTTGGTGGAATCATCGCGCGGGGGTCCAGAACCTCGGGTGGGATACGCATATGATGTTCAGGGATCTTTCCGTCTTCCATTGGCTCCTGAGGAACCGGAGTAGGTGGCCGGACGGGAATTGGACGAGGAAACTTGGAATTGGTCATGGCTTCACTCTTGAAAAAGTCTTCAAAGCTCGCGCGCTCCACAGGGTTGCGCCGTAGGAGAGTACGGATGAGCCCCTTGACGTCTGGGGGCACGACCTGGGGTGGGTCTTCGCCTGGGCGCGGCTGATGTAAGGGGTCCTCGTCTGGAAACTTAATTCCTTTGGAATGGTCGATCTTCTTAAGGAGTTCGATGTGATTGGAGGCACGAAAAGGGGCTTTTCCAACAGACATTTCGTATAGCACGGCACCGACAGACCAAAGATCAGCCTTGGCGTCGTACTTTTGATAACTTAGGATCTCTGGCGCCATGTACAACCTGCGGGGAAGTTGGGTTGCTTAGTCACAGGTGGCAAGAAGGGGCTTACGGAGAACCGCAAAGAGTCTCTGCCATCATAGCGTTTGGAAGTGATCGCGCGAAGCCGAAATCGGCTACTTTGAGGAGAGGAACACCTAGGGGGTGTCCGCGAGCCAAGTCTTCCTCTCCTGGTGGTCGTAAGAGCAAGTTTTGTGGCTTTATGTCGCGATGAATCAGGTTTCGTTGCCGTAAGAACTTGAGTGCACGCGCTAGGGATCTAGATTGTGAGTGATTGTGACGAAATAGATCAAGACAAACGTACCGAGCTGCCTCAGGAAACTGCGAACAACGATTTCAGCGAGTCCACCTGTCCTAGGGTGAGGATAGTACTGGGGTGCAGCCCCGGGTTCTGGGATATATTCTAAATTTTCGACGCGCCCACGCTTCTTGATGTAGTTAGTGAGGTCACCGCCAGAGCAGTACTCCATGATGAGGTATATGTTACGCTCGGCGCGCTTGAATGATGGTCAGTGAGGGGTTATCAACTGCAATGGATGACGCCACGGACAACAATATTAATGAGCTTTGTAATGTGCCGATGAGATAGTGACTTGAGAATATCGATTTCACTCTGGAGATTCTCGAAAAGCTTGGTTGAGAGGTTGCTCCGGCTGACCGTCTTGATTGCTACCTCTTGTCGCGTCTCCTGAAGCAAAAGGTTGAGTCGTCAAATAGGAGGGCACGTCGCGACGCACTTCATTATAACCTTTGTAGACTGTCGCGAAGCTTCCCTTGCCGAGGTCACCGACGATAACGTATGGTTTAAGCTCGTCGTCCTCCGGCCGTTTACTCGACGAAGGTGCTCTTTGAATTTGAGAGTCTGGGGTGCCCGCCATTGGCGTTTAGGAGGAAATAAGATGAGGAGAGTCGTGTGGTGCTCAGTTCGGTTGGTCAGATGAGAGCAGAGCTACTCTAATTAGCCTTGCTGCGCTCCTTGTCTCGTGCCCGTGGGACCGATTATGTAATTCATACCTGTCCAAAGCGGATCAACTGACTCGACTCGGGCTGTATGCTCGCGTCCAGGCTGCATCGATCTTTCCTTAGATTACGACTACGACAGGTTCATTCTGCTCTCATGTCCCAAGCTCAAGAAGTTAAAAATAATGCTCCGGTGCGATCAGACCCTCCATCTAGCTCCGCCACTCCATCTGGCAGTGAGCCAAACCCCAATTCGAAGAGCGCAGGTGTGTCCCAGGGATTCGGATAATCGTATATGACCAACCACAATTGCATTGTACAGCAAAGAAGGAGGCAAAACGATTAGAGAAGGAGGCTAAGCTCGCTGCGAAGGCCGCTAAGATTGTAGCGGTTACGCCAGCAGGGGAAAAGAAAGCTAAGGAGAAGGTCACTAAGGAGGAAGAGGCACCATTTGTGAATACGACGCCAAGGGGGACGAAAAAAGGTGCGTTTACACTCTCTATGTGCTACAGAGTGCCGATCTAATTCGGATTGTGTAGATGTATCAGGGCCCATGTCTTCCAGTTACAATCCTATTGCCATCGAGGCTGCTTGGTACGACTGGTGGCACGAGCAAGGTTTCTTCAAGCCCGAGCTTGGTCCAGATGGTGGCATCAAGTCTGAGGGTCTATTCGTAATATCTGCGCCGCCACCGAACGTGACCGGAAGCCTGCACATAGGTCATGCGCTCACCACTGCCATCCAGGATGCACTCGTGCGTTGGTGAGTAGCAGGAGAGTTCTTAAGTCTGCTCTGACGTCTCGAAGGTATCGAATGCTAGGAAGGACTACGCTCTTCGTCCCTGGTTTTGACCACGCGGGGATCGCAACACAGGCTGTCGTTGAGAAACGTTTATTCAAGACATCAGGCAAGACACGTCACGATCTTGGTCGTGAGAAGTTCCTCGATACTGTGTTGGAGTGGAAAAACGAGTCGGTCTTCGTCTTTTGTCAACAGCATGTCCCTAATTTCTTCTCGGACAGCTATCAAGAACGTATCACCAAACAACTTTATAGACTTGGTGGCAGCTACGACTGGTCTCGTGTTGCCTTCACAATGAATCCTGTAGGCTCCCGAGTCGGCTTTGTTTTTATTGCCAATGTTCTAGTTTCCACTCGTAGCAACTGTCAACAGCTGTCGTCGAGACTTTTTGTCGTCTGCACGAGGAAGGGATTATATACCGTGCTAATCGACTCGTGAACTGGTGCGTCCGTCTCAATACTACGCTCTCCAATCTCGAAGTAGGTGTTTTGTACTGTCTTGTCCGACGTGGTACTCAGGGGCCTTTCACAGGTGGACCAGAAACAGCTCGAGAAACGAACTTTTTTGAGCGTTCCGGGCTACGCTCCCGGAGAGAAGTTCGAGTTTGGTGTCATCACGTCGTTTGCGTATCCCATAGAGAATTCAGGTTTGGCATATTCCTGTGATCAAATGTTCTCCTGCTAAAATGAGAGTATTCAACCAGACGAGAAGATTATTGTGGCGACCACGCGTCCGGAGACTATGCTCGGTGATACTGCCATCGCTGTGCATCCCAATGATGAGCGCTACAAAGTGAATATCTATTTTGCTTCGATGGTCACCGAACAAAAATTGACCTGGCCCCTCAGCACCTTCACGGAAAGTTTGCTGTTCATCCCTTTGTGCACCGCCGCATTCCGATAGTGAAAGACGATATCGCGGTCGACATGACTTTTGGAACTGGTGCCGTAAAGATCACTCCTGCTCACGATCCGAACGACTACGAAGTCGGAGTACGGCACAAGCTTGACTTCATCAACATTCTAAATGACGATGGCACTTTCAACGCAAACGCCGGGCCTCAGTTCCAAGTACGTCCTTCGCCTAAACGTAGATGACTTCCTTCATTATACTTCGCTCTAGGGCATGAAGCGTTTCCACGCGCGTGTAGAGGTTGTGAAGAAGCTAAAAGAGCTCGGGTTATATATCGAGACGAAGGATAATCCCATGCAGATTCCTATCTGCAGGTACGAAAGTCATCTTCTTCTCGATGCGGATCTAACGTCCATGTAGTAAATCGGGTGACGTCATTGAGCCCGTGCTTAAGCCCCAGTGGTGGGTGGACTGTAAGCCTCTCGCTGAGGAGGCCATTAAGGTGGTCCCATTACAGTTAATTTTTGCACGACACTAAAACAAATGTTCTTTGCAGCGCACCAGGGCTGGCGAACTTCATATCGCGCCGAAACAGTCCGAAGCCGATTGGTATAGATGGTTGGAGAACATCCAAGACTGGTGTATTTCGCGTCAGCTCTGGTGGGGTCATCGTTGTCCAGCCTACTTCGTACGTATCGAGGGCCAAGAACAAGATGTAGGTCGCGCGTTCCCTCTCTTTACTTCAGTCTAAATTAGGTATAGGCCACAGACGGTAAATGGTGGGTGGTGGGACGCGACTTGGAGGAGGCTACTGTGCGGGCAAAGGAGCTTGCTGGTAGCTCAGCGTTCAGGCTGGAACAAGACGAAGACGTGCTTGACACGTGGTTTTCTTCTGGTCTATGGCCGTTCTCTATCCTCGGTTGGCCCAACAAGGTAAAAACCTTTTCTTGTAGCCCGTGCTCGTCTCACGCAATAACCCCCAGATTGTGGACTTCGAAAAGTTCTACCCGACCTCCATGCTCGAGACAGGATGGGATATCCTCTTCTTCTGGGTGGCGCGCATGGTAATGCTTGGCCTGAGACTGACAGGCGAAATGCCTTTCAAAGAGGTACTTTGTCATGCGATGATTCGCGACGCACATGGCCGCAAGATGTCGAAGTCTCTTGGAAACGTGATCGATCCTCTTGATGTCATTCAAGGACTCTCCCTCGAAAACCTCCACGAGAAATTGTCTGAAGGAAACCTCGATGCGGCAGAAATCGAAAAGGCCAAACTTGGCCAGAAGAAGGATTTCCCGAAAGGTATCCCGCAGTGTGGCACAGACGCACTGCGTTTCGCACTTTGCGCTTACAGTGGTGGAGGTAACTACTTATCATGCATGCTCCGTGTTATAATTGACAAAGGACTTCAGGGCGCGATATAAACCTCGAGATCTTGCGTGTGGAAGGCTACCGCAAGTTCTGCAACAAGATCTTTAACGCGACCAAATTCGCCATGTTGAAGCTCGACGAGTCATTCATACCCGAAGCAACACCCCAGGTCCGTACCGTTCCTAGAATAGTGTGCATCTCTAAATTCCTCGTTGGCAGCCCACTGGCAATGAGACTCTCGTTGAAAAGTGGATCCTGCATAAACTTAACTTCGCTTCCGCAGAAACCAACAAGCAGCTCGGCGAACGCAACTTCATGGCCGCGACCAATGCCGTGTACAGTTTTTGGCTTTACGAGTTATGCGACGTCTACATTGTGCGCCATTTTTCCCGTGTTTGATCCGGTGCTGAGCGGAAGATTAGGAAGCAATGAAGCCTATGACGGACCCCACTGTTTCTGCGAAAACGCGCATCTCAGCGCAGCAGACGCTCTACACGTGTCTGGACCACGGACTGCGCCTGCTGCATCCCTTCATGCCCTTCGTGACGGAAGAGCTATGGCAACGCCTCTCCAGACGGCCTAACGACGCGACACAATCCATCATGGTGTCGAAGTACCCAATATATGTACGTCTCTCGTATCTACGGTCGGCCACGTTAGGCGAATGGTTTTGTAGGACCCGGACTTTGTGTTTGACGACGCAGACAAACATTTCGATCTGCTCTTCAACGCGATTCGGGCGGGTCGCTCGCTCGCAGCGTCTTATAACATACAGTCAGACATCCAGAGTAGGTCCCGACAGCAAGCGCCGGTCCTTGCTAAACAGTTTGTGTAGTCTTTTTTCATATACAGGATGGTGCCGAAGCGGCCCTCTTCGAGTCTCAGAAGGGTGTTATCACAACGCTCACTAAGGGCTGCAAGTCCGCGAAGGTTGTACGCAACGCCAGCGAGATCCCACCCGGGTGTGGGTCAACAGTGCTCACGTCGACGATTAGCGTCCACATTCTCGTACGCGTACGTCCTATAGTCTACTTTGCGCCGTATTCCCTCTGATACTTAGAGACCCCAGGGCCTGGTCGACCTTGACGCTGAGATCGCCAAGTGTGAGAAGAAGCTCCAACTTGCGCAGTTGAACCTGGATAAAGTCAGAAAGGTGGAAGCTCAGTCAGACTATGTAGAGACCGTCCCAGCGAACGTGCGACTTATCAATGAGGACAGGGTACGTCTCACCTCGATGCTTTTTTACGTATTCTAGAACCACTGACAACACGCGCAGAGGAAAACATTAGAGGCGGAAATCGCTTCGCTGGAATCCTCAAAGGGGACGTTTGCGAAGTTGAAGTAATACATATCTTGGCTGATCTGAGCAAAAATTGTCACATTTTTACCCTGCACGGAATTCAGCGGATCGTGGTCCACTCAAGGAAGTGAATATCGGGATGCCCTTGATACTTATTTCTGCACCAACGCCACAAAGCTAGACCTTAGAGTTTTATCCCCGTATTTCCGAGGACTCGGACGGTGGGACAGCGTGGTTGAGCCCCCGACTTGCACCATTTGATGTACATTTTCATCTTGATTCAAAAGTGCCGTAATAAAGTTCCGTGACCGACGATCGCCAATTGTCCATATTGGTATGTTCTTCCGTGGAGAGCAGTGCCGCAGACACCACTCATACTCCTCAAATCGAGGATGAACGTGACTATTACTATCTCGTTGAGGTCAACTGACGATTCTTACGATCTTAAATGTTATAAGGCTAGCTTGCACGGACGAACCCGGAAGATCCGAAGGATCTACCTACAGTACTAGCTCGCTTGTCGCGACGCGAGGCTGTAATGCTCCCAAAAAGGAAGGTTTGGAAACGTGCTTCCTCTTCTTCCCCACGCATCCATATCCTAAGGTCCCGTCCCGTTTGTTTGCAGCGACTTTCGACACGCGCTGCGCCTGGAAATCGTCGTCGTGGATTCGCGGTGTGTGCTGTTTTGGGATTTCGCGGGCGAGAACGGGCACGCTGCATATAATAAGTCCCAACCACTAAGATTAAGACCAAGCTATCCATCATACGGCCACATTGAACTCTTATCGAGCATGTTACATGACACTTCATGTCAGAATATAATTTTCGTGAGATGATGTTTCATTTGACTCGTGCTGTGTTATTCCATACGAGCGTGGTGCAAACCCGCGCATCGTGTTCCGTATTTTACCTCGGTTCGTTATTTTCTTGCCTTTCGGATGCTCGGGCCGTCTTCCCGGATCCCCTCCTGGTCGTACCGCCGACCTACTGATTGTTATCTCGTCGCACTGAGGAAGCAGAGCATAAAATTGCGTACTATACAGTTCTTTCCTTGCTAGTTATATAAGCTCTCTACTTTTATAGTATAGACCTCGGTCCTGCTGTTAGTGCGCGCAGAGACTGAGGTGAGACTTTATGTACTTCGTCCTATATTCACTCGTACTTACTTGCCCTAGTTGGCTTGTCTATTTGTACAGGTGAATAATATATCCCAGTTCTGCTGTTAGTGCGCGCAGAGACTGAGTTGGCTCGTCTATTCGTACAGACTTCGCCCGCGCGCACGTTTACTCACACTCATTTACTCACTTTATCCCATTTACGAAACGTCCATACCTTGTAAGACTTCAAACCGCCCCAAAAAGAACCACAGATTACTGTGATGGCTCTATTGGACTCTATCTAGTTATTAATACAGGTAGCCCAACTGTGTCCATGCATAAAAGTAGAAAGATCAATGCGGGTTTCATATTCGCCAGCAACCCAGATATTACTTGGGCGGTGAAGATTTGCCCTATGAGGTAGCGGGATCCACATTAGGAGTTCACCTTTACTACCACATATCCATCCATCCTCGTTGATCACAGAGTGGTCAGTAAAGCCCACGTGTCTTGTACTTTCCGTATTTCCTGTCATAGCGTTCAACATACGAATTGATCCATGCCCTGATGAGACAATGCACTGACCATCTCGCGAGAATGTCACAGACTCGACCGAATCCATATGTCCAATAAACGGACTTGCTGCTGTCTCTCCCGTAGTGGCATTCCACACACGAATTGTTCCATCGCGCGAGCCTGAGACGAAGCGCTGACCATCTGGCGAGAACGCCACAGACCAGACAAAACCCGTGTGTCCAGTGAATGGGCCAGCCTCTGTCTCTCCCGTAGTGGCGTTCCACACACGAATTGTTCGATCCTTCGAGCCTGAGACGATGCGCTGGCCATCTGGCGAGAATGCCACGGACATGACCGAACCCGTGTGTCCAATAAATGGGACTGCCTCTGTCTCTCCGAGTCCCGTAGTGACGTTCCATACACGAATTGTTCGATCGTCCGAGCCTGAGACGATGCGCTGGCCATCTGGCGAGAATGCCACAGACAAGACCGAACCTGTGTGTCCAGCAAATGAGTCCGCCTCTGTCTCTCCCGTAGTGGCGTTCCACACACAAATTGTTTCATCGTGAGAGCCTGAGACGATGCGCTGGCCATCTGGCGAGAATGCCACGGACATGACCGAATCCGTGTGTCCAGTAAATGGGTCCGCCTCTGTCTCTCCCGTAGTGGCGTTCCACACATGAATTGTTCCATCGTCCGAGCCTGAGACGATGCGCTGACCATCTGGCGAGAATGCCACAGACCAGACCAAATCCGTGTGTCCAGCAAACGGGCCCGCCTCTGTCTTCCCCGTAGTGGCATTCCACACACGAATTGTTCCATCGGAAGAGCCTGAGACGATGCGCTGGCCATCTGGCGAGAATGCCACAGACCAGACCCAATCCGTGTGTCCAGTAAATGGGCCTGCCTCTGTCTCCCCTGTAGTGGCGTTCCACACACGGATTGTTCGATTGTCCGAGCTTGAGACGATGCGCTGGCCATCTGGCGAGAATGCCACAGACAAGACCGAATCCGTGCGTCCAGTAAATTGGCCTGGCTTTGTCTCTCCCGTAGTGGCGTTCCACACACGAATTGTTCCATCGTCCGAGCCTGAGACAATGCGCTGGCCATCTGGCGAGAATGCCACAGACCAGACCGAACCCGTGTGTCCAGCAAATGAGTCCGCCTCTGTCTCTCCCATAGTGGCGTTCCACACACGAATTCTTCCATCGGAAGAGCCCGAGACGATGCGCTGGCCATCTGGCGAGAATGCCACAGACAAGACCGAATCCATGTGTCCAGTAAATGAGTCCTCCTCTGTCTCTCCCGTAGTGGCGTTCCACACACGAATTGTTCGATCGTTCGAGCCTGAGACGATGCGCTGGCCATCTGGCGAGAATGCCACGGACATGACCGAGTCCGTGTGTCCAGTAAATGGGTCCACCCCTGTCCCTCCCGTAGTGGCGTTCCACACACGAATTGTTCGATCGGAAGATCCTGAGACGATGCGCTGGCCATCTGGCGAGAATGCCACGGACGTGACCGAGTCCGTGTGTCCAATAAATGGGCCTGCCGCCGTCTCTCCCGTAGTGGCGCTCCACACACAAATTGTTCGATCATCCGAGCCTGAGACGATGCGCTGGCCATCTGGCGAGAATGCCACAGACCAGACCGAATCCGTATGTCCAGTAAATGGGTCTGCCTCTGTCCCTCCCGTAGTGGCGTTCCACACACGAATTGTTCGATCGTTCGAACCTGAGACGATGCGCTGACCATCTGGCGAGAATGCCACAGACCAGACCGAATCCGTGTGTCCAGTAAATGGGTCTGCCTCTGTCTCTCTCGTAGTAGCATTCCACACACGAATTGTTCGATCGGAAGAGCCTGAGACGATGCGCTGGCCATCTGGTGAGAGTGCAATGGAAAAGACCCCGCCCCCGACATTTGAAATCACCATCTCCGATGATGGCCAATGAGACAATCGCCCACGTTCCACCCGTAAGATTCGAGGAAACGAGCTGGAATAATGTGCAGAGACAAGAGAACGAGTTGGCGCAAACGGTAGAGCAGAAAGATAGACATGTGGAGCACTCTTTGCTATGGCCATCCCGAAATACCGTACAAACATAGCGGCATCATTGACGAACAACCTTGTTGAAGTGTGGTGCGCTTGTGTGCGCAACACGGTAGGATCGGAGGTTTGACTCTATACTTTAGTTAGATTAGTCGTACTTACCAGTAGCTACGATCACTACGATCGCGGGTGTTTTGATCAGAGACATTCCCCTGCT